>Ga0302347_1000158_pt1 | contig 129705 bp, 105 predicted proteins | sample PhyWR1_FD_202178 | JGI IMG/M metagenome (GOLD analysis project Ga0302347, IMG submission 202178) | Leaf surface microbial communities from wheat plants in UC Gill Tract Community Farm, Albany, California, United States - DLSL W.R1 (v2)... | ecosystem: Host-associated > Plants > Phyllosphere >... | reverse complement strand
AGGGACTGCTCGCACTCGCCGGTTGTTCATTCCCCGGGGTTTACAAAATCGACATCCAACAGGGCAATGTCGTCACGCAGGACATGATAAACCAGTTACGCCCGGGAATGACCCGCCGGCAAGTGCGGTTTATCATGGGTAATGCCCTGCTGACCGATACATTCCACCCTGATCGCTGGGATTATCTGTATAGCCTGCAGCCCGGCGGCGGAGAACGCCAACAGGAACGCATCAGTGTGTTCTTCAACCAGAACGACCAGCTCGTGAGCCTGTCAGGTGACTTCAAGCCTGGCGTCAGCCGCGACGAAGCCATTCTCGGCAAAACCGGCGGCACAGACGTGACCGAACCGGCTGCTCAAGCTCCAGCCGAGAAGAGCGAAGTACCAGCCAAGCCTGGTTCATTGCTTGATCAGATCCAGAAGGACGTAGACGGTGTTGAAACCGTACCGGTTCCTACGCCAGAACCTCTGGATACCACCGAGCAATAAGCGTTCGGTACAAAAAAGCCCGGCATGCCGGGCTTTTTGTTGCCTGCAAGAAAGCTGTCAGGGCTGACTGAGGCGCTTGGCCTCGGCAGCCTTGGCCGCACGTTGACGGCGAATCTCTTTGGGGTCGGCCAGCAGCGCTCGATACATCTCGATACGATCCCCTGCCTGCAGCACCCGGGCATCAGGATCAGCCACCTGCTTGCCGAAAATCCCCACCGGGCAATTAGCCAGGTCAACCTCGGGAAATTCGCGCCCCATGCCCGACACCAATACCGCTGCACGCAGCGTCGTGCCTTGCGGCACAACCACGGTCAGCAGGCACTGGCGATCGACCGCGGCATAAACCACCTCAACTTCAATCACCGGCTCAGCCATACAACTGCTTGGCGCGCTGGCAAAAAGCATCCACCAGCGTATTGGCCGCCTGATTGAACAAAGGCCCCAGGGTGGCCTTGACGATGGCCCCGGCGTAATCAAAGGTCATGTCCAGGCTGATTTTGCACGCTTTGTCACCCAAAGGTTTGAACACCCACAGGCCGTGCAGCTTGGTAAAAGGACCTTCTTCCAGGTTCATCTCGATGGACTGCCCGGGCACCAGGGTATTGCGGGTGACAAAGTGCTGGCTCAGGCCACCCTTGGCCACTCCCAGGCTGGCGCGCATCAGCACTTCAGTGCTTTCCAGGATTTCGGCAGACGAACACCACGGCAAAAACTGCGGGTAGCTCGCCACATCATTCACCAGGTCATACAGCGCCTGGGCTGGATAAGGCAACAAGGCAGAGCGTTGGATATGGGTAGTCATGTCAGCGTTACTTCCACAGCTGGGCGGCAAACACAATCAGAATGCCGAGTGGCGCCACATAGCGCATCAAAAAAAGAGTCAGGGCGAACATCACCGGGCTGCGCATCGACAATTCGTCACGAACCGCGCCGCGCCCCATGATCCAGCCTGCAAAGACCACAAAACACAGGCCGCCCAAGGGCAACATGATACGCGAGGTGAAGAAATCGACGACACCAAAGAAGTCCAGACCGCTGGCCGCGCCCCATTGATAGAGATGAAAACCGGAATCTTCGTTCACGAAAAACTTCGCCTGTTTCCAGATATTGAACGAAAACACCGTGCCCAGGCCAACAAACCAGCAACTGAAAGCCAGCCAGAAAGTGACCCACAAGCGCCGCACCCTGGTGCGCTCCACCAGGTACGCCACCATTGGCTCAAGCAACGAAATGGCCGAACTCCAGGCAGCGACTGCCACCAGCACAAAAAACACCACGCCCATCAACTGACCAAAGGCAACGTTACCGAAGGCAAACGGCAAGGTCACGAACATCAGGCCCGGGCCTTCGCCAGGGTTGAGCCCCGACGCAAATACAATTGGAAACAATGCCAGCCCGGCGAGCAATGAGACAAAAGTGTCGATCAGCGCCACCCCGACTACGGTGCCCGAGATCGATGCATTCTTGGGCATGTATGCGCCATAAATCATGATCGACCCCACGCCCACGCTCAGGGAAAAGAACGCATGGCCCATCGCGGCCAGCAACCCGTCGAGTACGCGATCGGGGTTGAAGTCGAACATGAAATGTACGCCCTGCATAAAGTGCCCGGTGGTCATGCTGTAACCCAGCAGTACCAGCAGAAGCACAAACAGCAGCGGCATCATGATCCGCAAACTGCGCTCAAGCCCCGCCACCACCCCCTTGGCGATCACATACGCAGACAGCAACATAAACCCGGTATGCCAAAAAGTGAGGCGCCAGGGATTGGAAATCACATCACCAAAGTACTGGCCGACCTGATCGGCCGTCGCCCCCTGAAAATCGCCCTTGCCCATATTGATGATGTAATCCAGCGACCAGCCGCCCACCACACTATAGAAAGACAAAATCAGCAGCGCCGTGATCATCCCGGCAAAAGCCCCCCACGACCAACGCCCCGAGTGCCCCGCCTCGACCGCCAACACCTTCAAGGCATTCGCCGGACTCAGCCGGGCACGCCGCCCGATCAGGGTTTCAGCCAGCATCACCGGCACACCGATCAGCGCGATACAGGCCAAAAACACCAACACAAACGCGCCGCCGCCATAGACGCCAACCATGTAAGGGAATTTCCAGATACTGCCCAAACCCACGGCAGAACCGGTCGCAGCGAAAATAAAGACCCAACGGCTTGCCCAACTGCCGTGGACAGAAACCTTGTCTGTCGACATCGTTACTACGCCCAACCACTAAAAAAAGAGGGCGCATTGTCCGGGAATCACCCTACGTGCTCAAGCACGCAGGTGCCCGTAGCCGACACGCTCGCAACTGCCTATAATGCTGCCCCTATGGCTAAACAGAAGAAACACCCAACAGGGACCATCGCGCAGAATAAAAAGGCGCGACACGATTACTTCATCGAACATCGGTTCGAGGCTGGTCTGGTCCTGGCCGGCTGGGAAGTAAAAAGTCTGCGTGCAGGCAAGGCACAGCTGGTCGACAGCTACGTGCTACTCAAGGATGGTGAAGCATGGTTGCTCGGCAGCCATATCGCGCCTCTGACGACAGCCAGCACGCACGTTATTGCCGACCCAACGCGCAGCCGCAAACTGCTGCTTAACCAGCGCGAGCTGGAAAAGCTGTTTGCCTCGGTGCAGCAGAAGGGTTACGCCTGCGTCTGCCTCTCGCTTTACTGGAGCAAGCACTTGATCAAGTGCGAAATTGCCCTGGGTAAAGGCAAGAAGGAATACGACAAGCGTCATACCGAGCGTGAGCGCGATTCCGATCGCGAGCTGCAACGTGCGGTGCGCAACAAGGGCAAGGAAGACTAGTTCTTCAGCCCTTGTACTCGTGGGAGCAACTGCCTTGATGCTGCCTCAGCTCTTGTGGGAGCGGGCTTGCTCGCGATGGAATCGACTTGGTATACCTGATATACCGAGTTGCATGAATCGCGAGCAAGCCCGCTCCCACAGGGTTTGCATCAACAATTACAAGCCATTGCGCCGCTCGGCCCGCGCCATGCGCTGAACTTCCTGACGCACTTCTTCCAGCACTTCCTGCACATACACCAGGTGTCGGCTCGCCACTTCCCGGGCGTCTTCCGCCCTGCCCTCGATAATCGCCAGATACAACTCGCGATGCTGACTGATCAGCATGTCGCGCGTTTCACTGCGCTGCTTGTACATGCCACCAATATTGGTCACCACGTTGCGCTTGAGCAGGTCGAATAACCCGCGAATCGTATGCAGCAACACCGCGTTATGGCTCGCTTCGGCAATGGCCAGGTGGAAGTTGGCATCGGCCTCCCCCTCTTCTGCGCGACTGACTTCATCCACCCGTGCATAACAGTCCTGCAACCGTTCAAAAGCCAGCCGCAGCCGCTCACGGTCCATCTCGGTGGCACGCGATGCCGCGTAAAAAGCGCACGAAGCCTCAAGCGTGTGACGGAACTCAAGCAGATCGCGCTGCGCTTCAGGGTTGCTTTCCAACAGTTGCAACAAAGGATCACTAAAGGTCGAGCCCAGGGATGTTGCCACATAATTGCCGCCACCCTGGCGACTGACCAGCAGCCCCTTGGCCGACAATTTCTGGATCGCCTCCCGCAACGAAGGGCGCGACACCCCAAACTGCTCCGCCAGCGCACGTTCGGCAGGCAAGCGCTCACCTGACTTCAACGTGCCCTCGAGGATCATGCCCTCGAGCTGCTCGACAATATCGTCCGACAAACGGCGCTGCCGGATCTGATCAAACCCCATAACTGCTCTCCACCCTCCCGACCACGCGCCGGGGGCCGCTATTCTCGCCGATTGGCGCCACGCATACACCCATCAGAAACACCGCTAAAAACCCCATCAGATGCCCGGACAACGAACACCCCGACGAAAGTTTGTGAGGCGGCAAATTGACACATGCCTCATAAGGCTTTTAACCTAGCCAACAGTGATTGTAAATTGGTAATACCAATATACCAAACACAGTCTGCAGCATCGACCAATAACAATTAGGGGCCACCCCATATGCAAACCTGGCAACAGCTCTACAGCCCGCTCGGCAGCCTCGGCCTGTCCGCTCTCGCGGCCGTCGTCCCGATCGTATTCTTCTTCCTCGCCTTGGCCGTGTTCCGTCTCAAAGGTCACGTCGCCGGCAGCATCACCCTTGCCCTGTCGATTCTGGTGGCCATCTTTGCCTTCCAGATGCCTGTCGATATGGCCTTCGCAGCAGCGGGCTACGGATTTGCCTATGGCCTGTGGCCAATTGCCTGGATCATCGTTGCCGCGGTGTTCCTCTACAAACTGACCGTCAAAAGCGGCCAGTTCGAAATCATCCGCAGCTCCGTGCTGTCGATCACCGACGACCAGCGCCTGCAAGTACTGCTGATCGGCTTCTGCTTCGGTGCTTTCCTTGAGGGTGCAGCCGGTTTCGGTGCGCCGGTAGCGATTACAGCAGCACTGCTTGTAGGCCTGGGTTTTAACCCGCTGTACGCCGCTGGCCTGTGCCTGATCGCCAACACGGCCCCGGTCGCGTTTGGCGCCCTGGGCATCCCGATCATCGTGGCGGGTCAGGTCACCGGAATCGACGCGTTCAAGATCGGCGCCATGGCCGGTCGCCAGCTACCACTGCTGTCGCTGTTCGTGCCGTTCTGGCTGGTATTCATGATGGACGGCCTGCGCGGCGTGCGTGAAACCTGGCCCGCAGCCCTGGTGGCCGGTTTGAGCTTCGCCATCACCCAGTACTACACCTCCAACTACATTGGCCCGGAACTGCCGGACATCACCTCGGCCCTGGCCAGCCTGGTCAGCCTGACCCTGTTTCTGAAAGTCTGGCAGCCAAAACGTACCTCAGGTGCACGAATTGCTGGCGTTAGCTCTGACGTAATTGTTACCGCGAGCGCAGGTGGTTTCGGTAAACCGACCAATCTGATGGCTTCGCCTTACAGCCTGATGCAGATTCTGAAAGCCTGGTCACCGTTCCTGATCCTTACCGTGCTGGTCACCATCTGGACCCTCAAACCGTTCAAGGCGATGTTCTCTGCCGGTGGCTCGATGTACGGCTGGGTGTTCAACTTCGCGATCCCGCACCTTGATCAACTGGTGATCAAGACCGCCCCTATCGTCAACGCGCCGACCGCGATTGCCGCCGTGTTCAAACTTGATCCGATTTCGGCCACCGGCACGGCGATTTTCTTCTCGGCACTGATCTCGATGCTGATCCTGAAGATCGACATCAAGACTGGTCTGACCACTTTAAAAGAAACCTTCTACGAACTTCGCTGGCCGATTCTTTCCATCGGTATGGTGCTGGCCTTCGCCTTCGTCACCAACTACTCGGGCATGTCCTCGACCATGGCCCTGGTACTGGCAGGTACTGGCGCCGCGTTCCCGTTCTTCTCGCCGTTCCTCGGTTGGCTGGGCGTGTTCCTGACCGGTTCCGACACCTCGTCCAACGCCCTGTTCAGCTCGTTGCAGGCCACCACCGCGCACCAGATCGGCGTGAGCGACACCCTGATGGTGGCTGCCAATACCAGTGGCGGCGTGACCGGCAAGATGATTTCCCCGCAATCGATCGCTGTCGCCTGTGCGGCGACCGGCCTGGTGGGCAAAGAATCGGACCTGTTCCGCTTCACCCTCAAGCACAGTCTGTTTTTCGCCACCATCGTCGGCCTGATCACCCTGGCCCAGGCCTACTGGTTCACCGGCATGCTGGTTCACTGATAAGCGCTATGGTTACTGCACGTTAATGTCGCCGGGGCACAGCCCCGGCGTCAGTAATTCACGACCCGGTCCACCTCGGTGGACACATAACCGGGACCACCCGGAGACGCCTGATGAGCGAGCTTTTTTACAACGCCGTGCCGAATGCGACCCGTGTCGCCCCGCCCTTGCCTGTACCCCGCCAATACCCCGCGCAAAAACCGCGCAAGGTCTACCTGTTCGGCACCTGCGTGGTCGATCTGTTCTTCCCCGAAGCCGGGATGGACGCCATCCACCTGATCGAGCGCGAAGGTATCGACGTCGATTATCCCCAAGGCCAGAGCTGCTGTGGTCAACCGGCCTACACCTCGGGTTACACCGAGCAGGCCCGGGAAGTGGCCCGTGCGCAACTGGCCCTGTTCGCCGAAGACTACCCGGTCGTCGTGCCTTCCGGCTCCTGCGCCGGCATGCTGCGCGAACACTATGAAGACCTGTTCAAGGACGAGCCCGACACCCTGAAAAAGGTTCACGCCCTGGCTGAACGCACCTTTGAACTCACCGAATTTTTGCTATTTGTGTGCAAGGTCCGCTTCAAGGACCACGGCGCCCCGGTCAAGGTCGCACTGCACACCTCCTGCTCGGCCCGCCGCGAAATGAACACCCACCTGCACGGCCGCGAAATGCTCGCGCAACTGGGCAATGTGGAGCGCATCGACCACAGCCACGAAAGTGAATGCTGCGGTTTTGGCGGGACCTTCAGCGTACGCATGCCGGATATTTCCGGCGCCATGGTCGCTGACAAAACCCGCTCCCTGATTGATACCGGCGCCCATCAAGTGCTCACCGCCGATTGCGGCTGCCTGATGAACATCAACGGCTCCCTGGAAAAACAGAAGGCATCACTGCGCGGCCAGCATCTGGCCAGTTTCCTGTGGCAGCGCACCGGAGGTGGCCAATGAGCGCCAGCACCCTGATCCCTACCGTCGCGGTCGAAGAAGACTTCCGCGAGCGCGCCCACGAAGCCCTGGGTGACAAGCAACTGCGCAACAACTTCCGCAGTGCGATGGATTCTCTGATGACCAAGCGCGCTGTTGCCTTCAGCGACGCCCATGAGCGCGAGCACTTGCGCGCTCTGGGCAACGCCATCCGCGCCCGCGCCCTGTCCAAGTTGCCTGACCTGCTGGAACGACTGGAAGCCAACCTGACCCGTAATGGCGTGCAGGTTCATTGGGCTGAAACCGTCGACGAAGCCAATCAAATCGTCATGTCCATCGCCCGCCGGCGCGCCGCCAAACAGGTGATCAAAGGCAAGTCGATGGTCAGCGAAGAGATGGAGATGAACCACGTACTCGGCGCCCAGGGCATTGAATGCCTTGAGTCCGACATGGGCGAATATATTGTTCAACTCGACAACGAAAAGCCCTCCCACATCATCATGCCCGCGATCCATAAGAACGCCGGGCAAGTGGCCGACCTGTTTCACGAAAAACTCGGCGTGGAATACACCAAAGACGTGGATCAACTGATCCAGATCGGCCGCCGCGTACTGCGCCAGAAATTCTTTGAAGCGGACATCGGCGTGTCTGGCGTCAACTTTGCCGTTGCTGAAACCGGCACCCTGCTGCTGGTGGAAAACGAAGGCAACGGGCGTATGTCGACCACGGTGCCGCCTGTGCATATTGCCGTTACCGGCATCGAGAAAGTGGTCGAGAACCTGCGCGACGTTGTACCGCTGGTGTCCCTGCTGACCCGCTCGGCCCTTGGCCAGCCCATCACCACCTACGTCAATATGATTTCCGGCCCACGCAAACCCGGCGAGCTGGACGGCCCTGAAGAAGTGCACCTGGTGCTGCTCGATAACGGTCGCAGCCAGGCGTTTGCCGACAGCGAATTGCGCCAGACACTCAACTGCATTCGCTGCGGTGCCTGCATGAACCACTGCCCGGTTTACACCCGCATTGGCGGTCATGCCTACGGTGAGGTGTATCCCGGCCCGATTGGCGCAATCATCACGCCACATATGGTGGGCTTGAACAAAGTCCCGGATCACCCGAGCGCCTCGTCGCTGTGCGGTGCCTGTGGCGAAGTGTGCCCGGTAAAAATCCCGATCCCGGCCCTGCTGCGGCGCCTGCGTGAAGAGAACGTCAAAGCCCCCGATACCGTACCGCGCATCATGCGTGGTCAGGGCAGCAAGTATTCGCGTAAAGAGCGCCTGATCTGGAATATGTGGGCCAAGCTCAACAGCTCACCCGCGCTTTACCGCACCTTCCTGAAAGCCGCTACCCGTCTGCGCGCCCTGACGCCGAGCAAGGTAGGCCCGTGGACGCAAAACCACAGCGCGCCCAAACCCGCCGCCCGTTCGCTGCACGATATGGCCCGCGAGCATCTGGCGAAAAAGTCGGGAGAAACACGATGAGCGCCAAGCAAAACATCCTCAATAAACTGCGTAAAAGCCTGACGGGCACCACACCGGTGCCTGACAATTTTGACGAAGTGCTGGTCACAGAGCCCTGGACCTACACCCCGGAGCAACGTATCCCGCAACTGCGCAAGCTGATGGAAGCGGTCCACACTGAAATCCACCTCAGTACCGAGCAAGGCTGGCCTGCATTGCTCGCGCAATTGGTCACCGACCGTCAGTTGCCAAGCCTGCTGATCGCACCGACTACAGCGCACGGGCAAAAGGTCAGCGAACACTGGGCACAAAACCCCGGGTTGCCAGCACTTAAAGCCTACGACCGGCCGGTAGAAGCGTGGAAAGCCGAACTGTTCAACGATACACCGGCCAGCCTCACCACCACCCTGGGGGCAATTGCTGCCACCGGCAGCCTGATCATGTGGCCAACCCAGGAAGAACCACGGCTGATGAGCCTGGTGCCGCCGGTGCATTTCGCCCTGCTCAAGGCCAGCGAAATCCGCGACAACTTTTATCAAGTACAGCGTGAAATGAACTGGACCGCCGGCATGCCGACCAATGCGTTACTGGTGTCCGGCCCGTCGAAAACCGCCGATATCGAGCAAGTGCTGGCCTACGGCGCCCACGGTCCCAAAGACCTGATCGTGCTGATTCTGGAGGATGCATGAGCCTGCCCGCCGCGTTTATGCGTGATGCCGAGCGACTGATCCCCCAGGACCGCCGTTTTACCGATGCGCTGTCGACCCTGGCGTTCGGCACCGATGCGAGCTTTTACCGACTGATCCCCAAGCTGGTGATTCGCGTCGAGTCCGAAGATGAAGTGGTGGAGCTGCTGCGCCTGGCCCGTCGCGACCAGGTATCGGTGACCTTTCGCGCAGCGGGCACCAGCCTCTCTGGCCAGGCCATCAGCGACTCGGTGCTGATCGTGCTCGGCGACAACTGGAACGGCAAGGAAATCCGCGGCCAGGGCAGGCAAATCCGCCTGCAACCGGGAGTGATCGGCGCCCAGGCCAACGCCTGGCTGGCCCCGTTCGGACGCAAGATCGGCCCAGACCCGGCATCGATCAACGCCTGCAAAATTGGCGGCATCGTCGCCAATAATGCCAGCGGCATGTGTTGCGGCACCGCACAAAACACCTACCACACTCTGGCGGGCCTGCGCGTAGTGCTGGCCGACGGTACCCGGGTCGACACCGAAGATGCCGCCAACATCGCCGCCTTTCGCCAAAGCCACGGGCCATTGCTCGAGCAGTTGGGGACGTTGGCTCGCGAAACCCGCGCCAACGCTGAACTGGCTGCAAAAATCCGCCACAAATACCGTCTGAAAAACACCACAGGCCTGTCCCTTAATGCCCTGGTGGATTTCGACGACCCGCTGGATATCCTCAGCCACCTGCTGGTGGGCAGCGAAGGTACCCTGGGCTTTATCAGCGCGGTGACCTACGACACCGTGATCGACCACCCGAACAAGGCTTCGGCGCTGATCGTGTTCCCCGATGTCGAGACCTGCTGCAACGCCGTCACCGTGCTTAAAAGCCAGCCCGTGTCTGCCGTGGAACTGCTCGACCGTCGCAGCCTGCGTTCGGTGCAGGACAAACCCGGCATGCCGGCTTTCGTACAGCAATTGTCGGCCAATGCCTGCGCGCTATTGATCGAGTCCCGCGCAGCATCCCAGACCTTGCTGCACGAACAACTGGCGCAAATCATGGCCTCGCTGGTCGATTTCCCGGTTGAAAAACAGGTCGACTTTACCGAAGACCCTAAAGAAAACGCCAAGCTGTGGGCGATCCGCAAAGACACCTTCCCGGCCGTCGGGGCGGTGCGCAAAACCGGCACCACGGTGATCATCGAAGACGTGACCTTCCCGGTCGAACAACTGGCCATCGGCGTCAACCGCCTGATCGAGCTGTTCGACAAGCACCACTACGACGAAGCGATCCTGTTTGGCCACGCGCTGGAGGGCAACCTGCACTTCGTCTTTACCCAGGGTTTCAACAACCCCGAGGAAGTGGCGCGCTACCAGGCCTTTATGGATGACGTGGCGCAACTGGTGGCCGTGGAATTTGGCGGTTCGCTCAAGGCCGAGCACGGTACCGGGCGCAATATGGCGCCCTTTGTCGAGCTGGAATGGGGCAGCGACGCCTACCAGTTGATGTGGACGCTCAAGCATTTGCTCGACCCGCAGGGCATTCTCAACCCCGACGTGGTGCTTAGCGAAGACCCGCATATCCACCTCAAGCACCTCAAACCGATGCCGGCGGCGGACGAGATTGTGGATAAGTGCATCGAGTGCGGTTTTTGCGAACCGGTGTGCCCCTCCAAGGGACTGACCCTGAGTCCACGCCAGCGGATTGTGATCTGGCGCGATATCCAGGCCAGGAAACGCGCCGGCATCGACACCACGGAGCTGGAAAAAGCCTACGCCTATCAAGGCATTGATACCTGCGCAGCCACCGGTTTATGCGCGCAACGCTGCCCGGTGGGCATCAATACCGGCGAACTGGTGAAAAAACTCCGGGCACGCAGCGCCGACAGTGTGAAAACGGCTGACTGGCTGGCCAGTCACTTCACCACAGCACTGCAGGGGGCACGTTTTACCCTGCACGTGGCCAATGGTGCGCGCATGCTGCTGGGGGCGCCGCGACTGGCAAAACTTTCATCGGCCCTGAGCAAGGCCAGCAAAGGCCGCGTGCCGTTGTGGACCAACGCCATGCCCCAGCCGGAGCGGGCGATTCGTTTTACCCCGCCGGTCAAGGATGCCCGCCCGCGAGTGGTGTACCTGGCGGCTTGCGTGTCGCGGGTCATGGGCCCGGCGGCAGGAGACAAAGAACAAATGTCGTTGCTGGACAAAACCCGCGGCCTGCTGGAAAAAGCCGGTTACCAAGTGGTGTTCCCCGACAATATGGACAACCTTTGCTGCGGCCAGCCGTTTGCGTCGAAAGGTTACAACGAACAGGCCGAACACAAGCGCCAGGAACTGATCGGCGCACTGCTGCATGCCAGCCGTGGCGGGCTTGACCCGATCTACTGCGACACCAGCCCCTGCACCCTGCGCCTGGTGCAGGACCTGGGGGAAAGTCGCCTCGACCTGTACGACCCGGTACGCTTTATCCGCACCCACCTTGTGGACAAGTTGACCTTTACCCCGCAAACCGCACCGATTGCCGTGCATGTCACCTGCAGCACCCAGCACCTGGGCGAAAGCCAGGCCCTGATCGATATTGCGCGGCTGTGCAGCACCGACGTGGTGATCCCCGAGGGTATCCATTGCTGCGGCTTTGCCGGTGACAAAGGCTTTACCACCCCGGAGCTGAACGCCCACTCACTGCGCACTTTGAAAGACGCGGTGCAATATTGCAGCGAAGGGATCTCCACCAGCCGAACCTGTGAGATTGGCTTGAGCCAGCATGGTGGCATTGATTACCACGGCCTGGTTTACCTGGTGGACCGGGTGACTGGCGCCAAGGCGTTGTAACCCACCGAAAGGCTGGGCGCGCTGGCTCGAAAGCCCCGAGCCAAGCGCGCCCCCGGCCAAAAACCACCTGCATTGCTCGCCCTGATGATCAGACCTCAGGCACAGCCTTCATCGTCCAAACAGAGGTAGCGAAACGGTAGTACCGGAACAAAAATCGCCATCACAGTCATGGCCGTCCCGGCCATTCGTTACCAATAAAAGGGTGCGCATGAACACTTCCAAAGATCGCTTGTTTGATTTGTCGGGTCGAGTGGCGCTGGTCACAGGGTCGGGGCAAGGCATGGGGCTGGGCATCGTTCGCGCACTGGCCACACAAGGCGCGCGCGTGATCATCAACGATTTTTATGCCGAGCGCGCCGAAAGCAGCGCCAAGGCCCTACAAGCCGAAGGCCTGGAGGTATGCGCCGCTCCCGGCGACATCACCCAGGCCTCTGTGCGTGAACAGATCGTGGCCACCGCACGCGAGACCTTTGGCGAGATCGATATACTGGTCAACAACGCCGGTGTGCCGCCAGGCATGCCCGGCTCACTGCGCCAGTTCAAGGACCTGGCGGACAGCGACTTCGAGCGCCAGCTGGACCTCAACCTGCGCGCCATTCTAGGCCTGACACGCCTGGTGGTGGATGGCATGTGCGAGCGCAAGCACGGGCGTATCGTCATCATCAGCTCTGAATCCTGGCGCCTTGGCCTGAGCTACGGCCTGAGCGACTATGCGGCGGCCAAAGCAGCGGCCCTGGGATTTATGCGTCAACTGTCCCACGAAGTCGGGCGCAGTGGCGTCACCGCCAATGCGCTGTCCCTGGGTTGCATGAACAATTTTGGCTACGACGAAGTGGCCAAGGCCGGCACCGCGGTGGGACGCGCTGGCACCCCTGAAGACGTGGGCGCTGCGGTGGCCTTTTTGAGCTCTGACGAAGCATCCTGGCTAACCGGCCAGGTCATCGCGCTCAATGGCGGCTCGACCACTGCGTAAGCGTTTGAATGCCTGTCAGGGCAAACGAATACGAGCCAGAAAACGCAGCGTTTGCGGGTAAAAAAAGTCCTGGCGATGGCCAAATCAAAGCAAAACTCCGGAGCACAGCTATAGTCATTTAGCTTTAGCCCCTAAAATCGGGGCATAAAACCGAGCCTGGAAACACCGGGCCTACCATGTGCACAAGGAGTTTTCCCCATGAAGCGTACCGCTCTTGCTGGCCTGTTTATTTCCGCTGTGATGTTGGCCTCCCCGGTGTTTGCGGCAGAAGACCTTTGCCAGATCAACCTGCAAAAGATCAATGATGCAGTCGCCAGCTCTGGCGAAATCAGCTCCGACTTGCAAGACAACATCGACAGCACCGTCGCCCAGGCCAAGGAAGAACAATCCAAAGGCACCAAAGAAGGCACTCAGGCCTGCGTTTCACTGACCACCCAGGTGCTCCAGGACATTGCCAACAACAACAAAGGTGGTGAGTAACCCCTTTGGGTTGGCCTTCTGCGTCAGAAAGGCGTAGACTCCGCTAGCTTGCTGGTTACACACAGCAGGCATCGGGGCCGTTTAGGATTCGACGCCGGTTGCGAAACTCTAGGTGCATGCCGAGTTGGTAACAGAACTCGTAAATCCACTGTTGCAACTACTTATAGTTGCCAATGACGAAACCTACGAGGGTCAAGCTCTCGCAGCGTAAGCTGCCTTAGCCATCCTCCTGGTACCTTCGGGTCCAGCAATCACTAGGGGATGCCTGTAAACCTGAAGTGATTGTCATATAGAACAGGATCGCCGTGCAGTACGTTGTGGACGAATCGGCTAAAACTTACACAACTCGCCCAAAGCACCCTGCCCTTCGGGTCGCTGAGGGTTAACTTAATAGAAACGGCTAAGCATGTAGTACCGACAGCGGAGTACTGGCGGACGGGGGTTCAAATCCCCCCGGCTCCACCACTTCAACAAAAAAAGACGTCCTCGGACGTCTTTTTTTGTGCCTGAAATCCAGTAAACACAGGGTTTTCAGCGCCATCAGTGTCCGCGAGCGTCCAGCAAGATCGTAAGCGAACAGTGAACACGCCTACCGATCTCCCAAATTAAGGGCGTTGGTGTCCGCCTATTTTGATCTGACCCTTAAATGCGCCAACGAAGCTCTTACCCCAAGTCGTTCAAAGCCCAAGTTGTCCAGGAATGCCTGCAACCTGGCGCCTCCATTTCCAGCGTTGCCATCAGTCACGGCATCAATGCCAACGTGATCCGTAAGTGGCTGCCGCTTTACCGAGATCAGCCACCCGCAACCCTGCCGGCGTTTATTCCGGTAAAGGTCTCCCCGAAAAAGCAGGCCGAGTTATCGGTGATCATCGAGCTGCCATTTGGCGAGCAAACCATCACGGTGAAATGGCCGTCTTCTGATCCCGAAGGGTGTGTCCGTTTTGTCCGTGGACTTGCTTCGTGATTCGCATCGATGCGATCTGGCTGGCCACCGAACGATGGATATGCGATCCGGTACGGAGAAAGCCCTCGCACGAGTCGTGTCTGTCTTCGGTGCGGCGCAGCCGCACTGCGCTTACCTCTTTGCCAATCGCCGAGGCAACCGCATGAAGGTGTTGGTTCACGACGGCCTAGGCGTTTGGTTGGCGGCACGCCGTCTGCACCAGGGGAAGTTTTCCTGGCCGACTGATCGGCATGGTGACCAAATGGAGCTAAATTCTGAGCAGCTTCAGGCGCTGGTGGTCGGTCTTCCCTGGCAACGGCTTGGGTCTGACGGAGCCATCCGTAACCATTAAGAGACATGGATGACATATATCGATCAGCAGATCGGGCAGAGTCATCGCCATGATTCCTACTCCTCCTCTCGATCAGCTCGACACCGAACAACTGCGCAGCCTCGCTGCGCAGTTGCTCAAGCGCGTTGAGCATCTAGATACACAGCTGGCGAGCCTCGACAAAGAGGTGCTTCACCAAAAGACCCGCAACCAGCAACTTATTCACGAAATAGCCCAGCTCAAACGCCACCGCTTCGCCAAACGCTCCGAGTCGTTCAGCCCTGATCAGGCTAGCTTGCTCGACGACCTGATTGAGACCGACCTGGCCGCCATCGAAGCAGAGCTTGAAATCCTGGCACCAAAACCAGCGCAATTAGCAGCCCGCCAGCAACCCAAACGCACTGCGTTGCCTGCCGAGTTTCCTCGCACACTGATTCATCACGAGCCTGAAAACACTCAATGCCAATGCGGCTGCGCCCTCAAGCGCATCGGCGAAGACGTCAGCGAAAAGCTCGACTACACGCCGGGCGTGTTTCGCGTTGAACGGTATATTCGTGGCAAATGGATCTGCGACAACTGCGAAACCTTAATTCAAGAGGCAGTACCGGCGCAGGTGATCGACAAAGACATCCCGACAGCCGGACTGCTGGCTCAGGTGATGATCGCGAAATACGCCGATCATTTGCCGCTGTACCGCCAGGAGCAAATCTTTGGGCGAGCCGGTCTCGCAATTCCTCGATCAACACTGGCCAGTTGGGTCGGCGCTTGCGGCGTGCAATTGCAGCCACTGGTCGATGCCCTGCACGAAGTCGTGCTTGAGCACAACGTGGTGCATGTCGATGAAACGCCGGTGCAGATGCTCGCGCCGGGCGAGAAGAAAACCCACCGTGCTTATGTTTGGGGCTACGCTACGACCGCGTTCGCCGAGATAAGCGCGGTGGTGTACGACTTCAGCCCTGGCCGCTCGGGCGAGTATGCCCGCAACTTCCTCGGCGACTGGAAAGGCAAATTGGTCTGTGATGATTACAGTGGTTACAAAGCCAGCTTTGCACTTGGTGTCACTGAAATCGGCTGCATGACCCACGCCCGCCGCAAGTTTTATGACCTGCACATCACCAATAAAAGCGTGCTTGCCGAGCAAGCGTTGCGGTACATCGCGGCCCTATATGAAATTGAACGCGAAGTCCGCGATTTGGAACCGGATGTCCGGCGACGAATACGTCAGGAAAAAGCAGCGCCCCTGATGGACGCGTTTCATGCCTGGATGATCGCCCAGCGCGAGCTTGTGCATGAAGGTTTGGGGATTACTAAAGCCTTGGATTACAGCCTAAAACGTTGGGCTGCGTTGAGCCGTTATCTAAACGACGCCACGGTGCCGATAGACAACAACCATATCGAACAGCAAATTCGACCTTGGGCTCTTGGAAGAAAAAACTGGCTGTTCGCCGGGTCGCTACGCAGTGGCCAGCGCACTGCTGCGCTGATGAGCTTGATCCAGTCGGCCAAGCTCAACGGGCACGATGCGTATGCTTATCTGAAGGACGTTCTTACTCGCCTGCCGACGCAGCGGGCGAGTGAGATTTGGGAGTTGTTGCCGCATCGATGGCAATCGGCTTAGTTGCGCAAGACGGGATGCCCGGAGGCTTACGATGGATCAGCGCTAACCCTCGAGATCTTCCGACATCAAGAGCACGGTAGCCTTTTTAGTATCGATTTCTCACGTTCAAGACGGGCGATTCGGGCTTCAAACTCCTGGATCTTTTGCTGCTCCGGGGTCAGCGCATTGCTCTTCGGAGTGACGCCTGTGCGCTCCTGCAGAAGCTGGTTAACCCAGCGCGCAGGGTCGATTCGCCAACTCCGAGCGAGCGACTAGCTTCAATGAAACTGTAATTCTGCTTAAGTACGAGGTCAGCAGCCTCGCGTTTTAATTCAGCGGAAAAAAACACGACGTTGTTTGGTCATCTGACACCTCGATATGGCGAGAATTTTCGCCTAAATGGGTGTCCGGAATCATTAGACCACTACACACGGTAGCTTCGAGAAAAAGCGAGTGAGCCCTCCGATCGGCACGATCAAAGATCGCTGGATCGAAGGGTTTACCGGGAAAGGCAAAGTTTCATACGTCAATTACAGCCTCAAGCATTGAAACTTGTTGGTCGGGATACCGATGTAGCCCCCCAAAAAAACCGCCCTGCTAGTCCTTGAACACGCGGTCGGTCTTGGCAAGACCTACATCAGGCTACCGACCTGCAGGTCCGAACACCTCCCATACCGCGTCACGCAGCCAACAAATTCAAACTTGGACACACCAAACGCACCATCTTGTCCGCCTTGCGCCGATAGTTATCGTTGTCGTCCGAGGTCCAGACATAGGCCTTCAGCCAGATGGTCATGTTCAGGTACTGAAATCTGATGCAACTTTCGCCGTCCACTTTCTTCAGTGATCGCTTCACTTTCCGCTCACGCTCGAACACGGTGGCCACAAGGCCAACCCGGTAGTCCAGTGCCTTATCCTGCAAAGATTTAACCGAGCGGAAATCCCCTTCGGAAAATCGATAAAGGTGACCTCGCTCAAGCTCGAGTTCGGTTTTGATTTCGTCATCTTCGTGGCTGTATGGGTGACTGTGATAATCACCCAAGTAGCAGACCTCAGGAAAAAACGTGTCGATAAAGCCTTGTTTCAGTTCTTGCGCCTCATCGGTATAGGAGACTGAGCCCTGGTCTCTTTCAACGGCTGTGGATGTGTCTGCCCATACCACCCGGTGCATCATGTTTCTGCCAATGAGTGGCTGGCAGTACCCCCACAGGTGCCCGAACGTTTCTACGCCCGCCGCAGAGTCGCCGCAGGTTAAAACATGCTCCAGTTTATAAGCCTCCAATGCTGAAGTGACGATACTGAAAAACGCTTGTTCGGATATTGAAACTACAGAGTCAATCATGACGTTCCTTGGTCATTTAGAGTTACTGGGTGTTCAGGCGGACTCGGGAACCGCAACCTTCTGGGTCAATGATGCGTACACCAGCAGTCCATCAACGACTCCCAGTGAGGCTCCACTGGGTGCTATATCGTATTGCGGGAAGGCTTGCTTTACCGCTCAATCACGCAGGGTTCTAGGGACATGCCGCCTGTCAAGAACAGCACCGAGGTATATTTCTGGACCTCCGTACTTACCTGCGTAAGAAGCTGCTGATAAGTGCGCATGAAACTCTCGGCTACCGATGCTAGGTGGTTATGCGATGGCCGGTGGCCCATCTATGAACTCAAGTGCATTTAACGCTTCGCTTATTCGCAGCGTATGCCGCCAGCTGTTCAAGCGCGTACTGGATTGCATAGGGCGCTGGTCGGTAGGAGGCCGACTCTTGGCTACTCAAGTAGTAACGCATAACCCGGTCAGTGATGCCGAGCGCGGTCGCTGCTGCTTCTTGAGTGATGCCTGCCGCCTCCAGAAGGCCACGCAAGTAAGCCGGGGACGGGTCGTGCAATGAGGCGTCTGGCTTTCGATGGTACATGTCTTCAGTTCCGTATCCCGGATACACACCAAAATTCGTCACCGGTTCTTTCTCTTTTCGAGCACGTTTGGACTTGCGGAGGCTGGAAAATTCGACGGTTTGAAACAGCGCGCCGTTATAGAACACCTAGAAGCTCAGAAGTGCTTCAGTAGACCTGGCTTGCTTTTTGATGGTCAAGTCGTCCCGCTCCGTCACTGTTGGGTGCCGCTTCGTTTAGCATGGCGCCATACTAGGAACACTGTTCCTGCCTGACAAGTGTTTTTTTCACGCCCACAAAAAATGTATGGCCTGTGTTAAAGTTTATGCCGCTGTGATGGCATTTTGACCATTTGAAGGTTAGGCAACAGTTACGTGTTCGGGAATTAGAATGGACTGGAAAGCCCTTGTTCAAAGCTTGTGGGACATCATCCACTCACAGGGCTGTGATGCCTTCGAGGCTCATCTGAGGTCTGGTGTATTAGATCAACCTATCGATGGGCTTGTTCAAGCTTTAGATGCCCTTCATAAAGCTGATGCAAGGAATGTCTTCCAAGCTCTGCTTCTCGAGTCACTGAAAAATAGTCCCTTTAGTGATCGAATCAAGCATCGCTTGCAGATGTCGCTGCGATTCGAAACCCCGCATGCAGACGGTCATCTAACACTCATCGAAGAACGAACTGTGTTTCTCGAAAAGATAAGTGACTTGGTCACATCCGATCGTTTTGCTGAAGCCATAGATAACATTCACGCGGCTATTGCAATGAAGCAAGACTCCGACCTTCTGGAACTACTAGGTCGCGTCTATCTGCTCCAATGCTCCCACGAGACTCACATATCCGGAGTGGTCGAAAAGCAAGTCACTACGCACAACGATAGTCCGCAGGAAAGCGACAATTTTGGATCTGAAGGTGATTTCGACCTATTCGTTTGGCAAGACTCTCCCGTCTTCCAAAAATCAACTCATGATAACGAATGCATCGAAGCAGCCGTAGAGATCCAAGCGATTATCTCCAGTTCAACGCCTGTGGAACCGAAGGCAATCGAGTGGTGTATAGATCTGGATGATGGGGAGCAACGCCTCTCCAGCCCTTTTTCTTCGGAAGCACAGACGTCCGCCTCTGAAAAGCTCGCTCATGGTGACCTTTCAACGATCGATGTTAGACCTTCAATTGATCTTGATCCGAATGAGGGGCAATCAAGTCTCGAAGTGATGACTCAAGAAGCACGCAGAAGTCATTTCGACTTCCAACTCCTCAAATTACAGCCAGAGGACAAAGAACTGCTCAGTATTATTCGGGCTAATCCGAAAAGTGATGCCAGTACACTGGCGCGAGCTATGAAAACGCGGCCACCGGATTTGAATCGCACCCTAGGGACACGACTGCGGTATTGGATTGAGCGGGACCGCTTGGGGGGCTTTTCTATAAAGCGGGAACTACTAAGCCTGCTGCCTGATTCTGCGTTTGAAAGTCACCATCCAGCGATGGGAAAGAAATCGATAGACCCAATGCCTAAGATCCTCTCCTCCCAAGGCGAAAAAGAGGTTTGGGCGCTGCTGTCTGATATACCCACTTTGCCAGACCAAGCAAAACAAGTGCTTCGCTACTTCATCCAGAATCCAGGACAAAAAACCTATGAGGGTGCGGACGCCCTGAAACTCAATCACATGGCCCTACTTTCCTTGTTGGACGGTTGCCTTGAGAAATATCTGGAAAGGGACCGTGTTTTTGCAGTAAGGCCTCGCCCGCAAGCCAGCTTAGAGGAGGCCGGCGTCCCCCTTACGAAACCGAAACTGCAATTGCCTGATACTGACGAAATACTCAGCGGAAGCGCAACAATTAAAATTCGGACACAGCTGACCCACGGAACCAAGCAAATTGACCCTTTCGCAGAACCAGCTGTGCATTTAAAGATGGATGCCGACGTTACCGTTGCAGATCTTGCCAAAGCTGCTGCAATATCTCGTCTTCCACCGCTCGGCAAGCAGATTCTCGCGCTGCTGGCATCTGCAGGCAAAGGCTATAGCCGAGACTTGGCTCGCAAACTTGAACATGATGTGGACGAAGTCAACAAGATGCTCCTGCACACGCTAAGCGAGCACGTTTCCGTTATTCACAGTGTCTGGCGCTTGAACAATGGCGTGATAGAAGCCCTCAAACTTGCGGCTATTATTGAGTAATTTGCGGGGGTTAATTTGTCTCATGACTGTCTGATAGCTTGGTATAACCATTCAAGGTTTGGATTTGCTTCCTTCAGATCACACTCCCACACTTCAAAGACTCGCCAGCCCGCGGCAATCAGATGGTCTCTGTTCCGAGCATCGCGCATCACATTACCGCGAAACTTCTCAGCCCAGAATTCTACTCTAGTCGCTGGCATTGTGGCGTATCGACAACCCTCATGGCGGTGCCAGAAACAGCCATGTACGAAGATGCATGCCTTGTACTTAGCGAGCACAATATCTGGCTGCCCGACCAACGCCCTTACGTGGAGTCGAAACCTGAAACCTTGGGCGTGCAGCAATTTTCGAATTTTCAGTTCGGGCCTGGTATTCTTCCTCCCCATCCGGGACATCATGCGTGAGCGGATTTCCTTACTGACTGTATCCATCTTCATCTTCTCCCGCTTAATAGGGGCGAAACTCAGAGTTAAGGCGTCATGAATCGCGTGCAACCAATTCAGATAGTAGATCTTTTCGCAGGGCCAGGAGGCTTGGGTGAGGGGTTCTCATCATACAATCAAGGTAATGATTTCGAGATCATTGTTTCGGCCGAAAAAGATCCAATAGCCCGTAAGACGCTGCGGCTTCGGGCGTTCTACCGCCTATTGAAACGCCACAACCCCGGCGCTCTGGATGACTACTATGACTACTGCAACGGGCATTCCGAACGCCCTTGGTCCCCTCGCAGTGAGGCACAGTGGATCCGGTCTGGGGATGAGGCCAAGTGCATAACACTGGGCTCCAAAGAGGGCGATGATGAGCTAGATGAAATCCTGCGTAACAAGCTGGACAGAACCCGTCCTTGGGTGCTCATCGGAGGTCCACCTTGTCAGGCTTACTCGCTTGTCGGCCGGTCTCGTAACCGCGGGAACACCGACTATCGTCCTGAGGATGACCATCGGCACTTTCTCTATCGCGATTACTTACGAATCATCCAGCACTATCGTCCTGCCATATTTGTTATGGAGAACGTAAAAGGGATTCTTTCCGCCAAAGTAGGGGGTAAGGAAATCTTCCCCGAGATACTTCAAGATTTGTCCGATCCTGATGTTGCACTTAACCACCCAAGCTCTGGCCGTCGATACCGCATCTACTCACTTGTGAGTGATGAGTCCTTTGGTGCCGACGATGATGTCTCAGAAGTAGAATCCACCAACTTCATCATACGTGCAGAGCAGCACGGTGTTCCACAGGCCCGTCACAGGGTAATTCTTTTGGGCATCGCGATCGACGCCGCAGGGCAAACCCCAAAGCCCGAACGACTTCCAACTTTCCCGGAAATATCTGCCGGCAGCATCTTGGGAAAACTACCGCGATTGCGCAGCAGTCTTTCCAGAAGCACTGATAGCCCACAGTCTTGGTATCTTGAACTGATTAATCAACTGGATAACTTGCAGGATGCAGCAGCCGGCTTGCCCAAGAAAGACCCCGGGCTCGAGGCAAACATCAGAATAGTCCGATCGAACTTCATGACCGGCTCTCTGAATACTGGCGCATTACGCTATCCGCGCAACGCCGGGGACGGCTCTACGCAATCAACTGATCTAGATCAATGGTACAAGGATAACAAGCTGGACGTCTGGCTGAACCATGAAGCTAGAGGCCATATGCCATCAGACCTCAAGCGCTATGTATTCGCATCCATCTTCGCGCGGACACATAAACGCTCCCCCAAAGGTCACCTAGACTTCGGCCTGCCTGGGCTGGCTCCAGAGCATAAGAACTGGGAATCAGGGAAGTTCAGTGATCGCTTTAGAGTTCAGCTCGAGAACTATCCATCAACGACTGTCACCAGTCACATATCCAAGGATGGGCACTACTTCATTCATTACGATCCGTTTCAGTGCCGTAGTTTGACGGTACGTGAGGCGGCACGTCTGCAAACGTTCCCCGATAACTATTTTTTTGAAGGCAACCGGACGCAACAATTCCATCAGGTCGGGAATGCTGTACCCCCTCTATTGGCATCAAGAATAGCCGCTGTAGTAGCGAATGTTATCACGACGGGCGAATGGTCATCTGTATGGACTGAAAATCACCGAGGAGAAGGTGATGCAGGTTAAATCAAGGCATGCCCCGCCCCGGGCGGGAGCGATGATCGAGGCACTCCGCGGACTAGGTTATAACACTGCTACTGCGCTAGCGGACATCATAGATAATAGTATCGGCGCGGGCGCAGATTTAGTTCATGTAAACTTCGAATGGAAAGAAAATGCCAGCAGAATTTATGTACTCGACAATGGCCGAGGCATGTCATCAGCGGAGCTGGACAAAGCCATGCGTCTTGGTGAGCGTAATCCACTTGAAGAGCGGGGTTCAAACGACCTAGGGCGTTTTGGACTAGGACTAAAAACCGCCTCGTTTTCTCAATGTAGACGCCTGACAGTTGCGACGATCAACGAAATCGGCTTGGAGTCACTACGTTGGGATCTTGACGTTCTGGCAGCCAGCACCGATCAGGGCTGGCATCTTTTGGAAGGGCCTCACGAGGGCTCCGAGGTTTTTTTACAGCCTCTTATAGAAGCTGGCAAAGGCACGCTGGTTCTATGGGAAATACTTGATCGCATCGTTACCATCGGATTCAGGGTTCAAGAATTCTTAGACCTAGCGACCCAAGTCAAACAGCACTTGGGAATGGTCTTTCACCGCTATATTTCGAGTAACCGCTTACGTCTTCTGCTTAATGGCAAGCCGATTACGGCTTGGGACCCTTTCCTCAATGGGCATCCCTCGAAGGCGTGGAGTCCCCCAGTTGCCGTGTGCCCGATAAATCGAACTATCTCTGCGCAGTGCCATGTTCTCCCCCACCGTGATCGCCTAACGGAGAAAGAATACGAAGAAGCGGCCGGCCCGGAAGGATGGGCAGCTCAACAAGGTTTTTACATATACCGTAACGAGCGACTTCTTGTCGCCGGTAGCTGGCTGGGGCTGGGTGCAGGCCGAGCCTGGACCAAGGATGAAGCCCATCGGCTGGCGCGCATCCGCTTGGATATTCCCAACAATGCGGATGTAGATTGGAAAATCGACATTCGTAAATCAACCGCACGCCCACCTATCGCGTTGCGATCCTGGCTCGCGCGTTTAGCGGAGGAAACACGCTCGCGATCGCGACGAGCGTTCGCTCACCGGGGGCGCCCTGTTGGAGCAATTCAGGGTCCGCCCATTATCGAAGCATGGAAAACCGACAAGTTCAGCGGCGGCACACGATATCGGATTGATCTGGAACATCCTGCCATGCGAGCAGTCCTCGACGAAGCGGGGGCACTGATGCCTCAGATCAAAGCAATGTTGAGGGTGATCGAAGAGACTGTACCGGTACAACGCATCTGGGTGGATACCGCCGAAGACAAGGAAACTCCCCGGGTGGGATTCGCTGGCGAGCCTGCAGCCGAAGTCGAGTCAATCCTTCAGATAATGTACGGCAACCTAATACGCCTCAAAGGATATTCGGCTGCGGCTGCGCGTGAAAAGCTTTTGCACATGGAACCCTTCCATAACTTCCCGGAATTAATAGCCGCTCTTCCCGATCAGCCTTGATTCTAAATGATGAGATGTGAGTAATGACGGACCCTGAAAAGAGCAAAACCAGTGTCATCAAGATTGTGCAGGAGTTGCTGATCGCCCAAAAAGGTGACGCTGACGTAACGCCGTCCATGATTGGAGAAATGATTGATCGCGTTCTATTCATGAACCCTAATTGGGGCAAAGAACTGGATCGGGACGGTGTGACCGACGAGCTTATCCGTCGTTTCAGCATCTGGGTGGGAGAAGATGCAACGCTGATGGATAACGCGGGGCACGTCCCGTGGCTGACCCAGGAAAGAAAAACCGATTGGCGTTACTGGCAGCGCTATCGGGAGTGGCAGGAAGGAAAATTGCCTTGGGCAGCGGTCGAGTCGGTAGACAAATCCACCGACTCCATTCTGTCGATGCTGGAAGATCCAACCCGAGATGGTCCATGGGATCGACGAGGCCTGGTGGTTGGTCACGTACAGTCCGGTAAAACAGGGAACTTTACAGGGCTTGTCTGCAAGGCAGCGGATGCGGGCTACAAGATAATCATTGTATTGGCAGGCCTGCACAACAATCTACGTTCACAGACTCAAATGCGTCTGGACGAGGGCTTCCTGGGCTTCGAGACTGGTCCCACCCCGGGTGCAACCCGCTTGATCGGCGTGGGAAAAATTGATGGTTCCCCGTCTATCCGACCGCACTATGCAACAAATCGCAGTAATAACGGCGATTTTAACATGGGATTCGTCCGCAACCTTGGCATATCCCCGGAAGAGCGGCCATGGCTATTTGTTGTCAAAAAAAACAAGTCAGTGCTGACACGACTGCTCGTCTGGCTACGCGATCATGTAGCCAATAGTCAGGATAATGAAACCGGTCGAAAACTCATTACTCACCTGCCAGTACTGGTGATTGATGATGAGTCGGACCAAGCCTCTGTCGATACCGGCGAGCAAGTTGTTGGTGCAGACGGTTTACCTGATCTGGAGCACGAACCAACCGCCATCAATCGGATGATTCGCCGAATCCTACATACCTTTACCCGAAGTGCCTACGTAGGCTACACCGCCACCCCATTCGCCAATATTTTCATTCATGACAAAGGTGAGACGGGTGAAGAAGGGCCAGATCTCTTTCCCTCTGCGTTCATCTCTAACTTGGCCGCACCTTCTTCGTATGTAGGGCCGACAAGAGTATTTGGCCTCTCAGCCGAAGAGGGGCGCGAGGGTGGATTACCGCTGGTACGAACAGTCTCGGATTACTGCGACGAGGATGGCCGTACGGGATGGATGCCGCATGGCCATAGGAGCAACTTCCACCCGGTCCATTCAGGGCCACATAGCATGCCGGACTCCTTGGTCGAAGCGATTAACGCCTTCATTTTGAGTTGTGCTACCCGTCAACTCAGAGGCCAAGGTGACGCGCACAACTCAATGCTGGTGCATGTAACTCGATTCAACAGGGTACAAAAGTTCGTGCACGAACAGGTGCAAGCCTATGTGAACAATGTTAAGCAGCGACTGTCGCTGGGTATCGATGAAAAGAAATTGCTCTCTGAGTTGAAGACCTTATGGGAAAGAGACTTTGTACCAACCAGCAACGAAGTCAGTGAGTCGCTGGATACGCCCGATGAATGCAAACTTCCAGACTGGGCTGATGTTCGTGCTCACCTTCTCAATGTACTGGAGAGCGTGGATGTACGAATGATCAACGGCACCGCCAAGGATGCTCTTGATTACGCCGATACACCTACGGGACTAAAAGTGATTGCCATCGGTGGCGACAAACTCGCTCGGGGACTAACACTTGAGGGACTGAGTGTCAGTTACTTCCTGCGTGCCTCAAAAATGTACGACACGCTTATGCAGATGGGACGCTGGTTTGGTTACCGTCATGGGTATATTGACCTCTGCCGCCTATACACCACCAGCGATCTGATCGAGTGGTTCGGGCATATTGCGGACGCGTCCGAGGAGCTACGTGACGAATTCGACATGATGTGCGAAAGCGGCGGAAAGCCTATCGATTACGGACTCAAGGTCAAATCCCACTCTGTGCTCATGGTAACTTCACGGCTGAAAATGCGGGCAGCGAAACCTCTATATCTGTCATTCAGCGGGCAGATATCTGAAACGGTTGCCTTTTTCAAGGAGAGTGAAGCTCTTAGCAAGAATCTTGCAGCGTTCGAGCGCTTCACGGACAAACTCGGTGGGGCCAATGAGATACCTGCACAGAAACGAAGAGGGAAAATTGATAAGTGGCGAGGAGCTCATTGGGCAAACATCGATGCCGATAAGGTTGCGACTTTCCTCCGAGAATACGAAACCCATCCTGAGTCGCTAAAGGTCAACAGTAAGTTGCTCGCCCGTTTTATTGAAATGATGAGCCTCAACGGGGAGCTAACTCAATGGACAGTGGCAATCGTCTCTGGTGACAGCGAGATCCCGCATCAAGTTGGAGGTAGAACGGTCAATCTGATGAAGCGTACAGGGAAAAATCTTATCGACCGATATGCCATTGGACGCTTGTTATCCCCGCGGGATGAGGCAATGGACCTGGACGATTCCGCATGGAATGCAGCATTGGCGCTGACCCAAGCTGCTTGGAAAGCTGACAAGGGGCGACAAGACAAGAATGAGTTACCAGCAGTCCCGAGTGGAGCCGCAATACGACGGGTACGTGGGCTTGGCGCTGACGGCGTCGCCCCACACCCTGAGACAGGGCTGCTGATTATCTCGTTGCTGGATCCTCAGAAAGCGGTGAAGGAAAACTTCCCTCCAGGAACTCCGCCTGTAGTTGCTTTCGCTATTAGTTTCCCGGGCAGTAACTCCAAAACCAAAGTCGAATACATGGTCAACAACGTTCATTGGCAAAGCTGGGAGCAGCAATATGGCGCTTGTGACTGAAGAAGAAATGCAAGCTATCTGGCGCCCTTTGGCAGGTGACAGTCCCGATGAAGGCTGGCGTAGCATTGCAATGGCCGAATGCGGTGGCTGTCGATTGCGCGCCGCACGCAGCTCACCGGGTAATGAGGAAGCATTGCTGATTGGGTTTCCATCCCTGAAACTACCCGCCATGAATCAATTGCCCAATGGTCACGGTTTCAAGGTGGAAAAGGCGACATTGGGTGAAGTGGGCCGGGGGCTCAGTTGGCTGGCGCTGGTGCGCCAGCCTGCTGGCAGCCTAGACCTGTTCAGCAGTATGGTGGTCGATGTACTGAGTACCGTCCAAGCAAGTTCGGATGCAAAGGAAGAACTCCTATTCCAACGCTACCTGGGAAGAATCAGAGCATGGCAGGACTTCATGCGCCGAGGACACGAAGGTCTTTCTGCTGAAGAGGAGCTCGGACTTGTCGGGGAACTGAATGTTCTGAGCAAATTAATAGAAGCAGGAATGCCGTTGTTCAATTCAGTAGGCGCTTGGAAAGGACCGCTGGACGGCCTTCATGACTTTGAACTGGGAAGCGGTTCAATCGAGGTCAAGACAACAATTGCAAGCGAAGGATTTCCAGCGTGCATTGACTCACTGGAACAACTTGACGACTCGTTGCGTTACCCGTTCTTTTTAGCGGGAGTCAAGTTGCATCTAAGCGAGGAAGGAAAAAATCTTGTGCAGCATATCGATCTGTTGCGCCAAGGATTTTTCTCAGACCCAGCGGCCCTGCGTGCCTTCGACAACTGCCTAGTGCATGGCGGCTACCTAGACACACACCAGAACCGGTACACACGAGCCTTCGCACTTACTGAATTAGTGATTCATCGTGTGGACGAACACTTTCCACGCCTGACTCCCTTCAACACACCACTGGGTGTGCTGCGAGCAAAGTATGAGATAGACCTTGGACTTGTGCAATCTCAAAAAATCAGCCTAGATAAGGCATTGCAGGAATTAGGGGTTTTTTAAAGTGGAACTTGTTGAGTATCTAAAAGAACTACAAGCTGAGATACGTGAGGCAGAGCTATCATTCGATTCACCCGGGGAAAAATATCCCTATCCAGAATTAGTTTTTGCCGAAAAGGTCATGCAACACATGTCCGACATCGGCATGACCAATGAGCCGCAACTGTGCTATTTCGACGATCAACCCGGCGCCTCTACCCTGCGTTTGAGTGGTTATTCGTTCGGCTCTTCAGACGATGACGAAGCTCCGGATCAGCTTGACCTGTTTGTCAGTCTCTACAAGGGGGTTGATGAAATTGAGCCGCTCCCACAAACGGAAATTGTCAAATCCGCCAACCAATGCATGCGTTTTCTCAAGAACTGCGTCAATGGGACGCTTGAGAAGAGCATGGATGAAACAAATGAGGCTTATCCTCTAGTTGTCAGCGTCAGACAGTTCTTCTCTGGCTTGGTCAAACTAAGGGTCTTCGTCATCACCGATTTGTGGTTGAAGAACAAGGGGGGATTTGCCCCCACTGAATTCCAAGGAAAATCCATCCAGCTCGAAGTGATGGATATAGAGCGGTTGTTCAACCATCTCCAGCAGAACCGCCCTAGGGATGAAGTCTTAGTTGACTTCAATGAGATATCGGGAAGCGCTCTGCCTTGTGTATGGGTCCCCGGTGTTGCAGGTGAGTATGATTATGCCTTGACGGCGATTCCAGGTGAGGCTCTAAGATTTATTTACGAAAAATATGGCGCGCGAGTTCTTGAAGCCAACGTACGCTCCTTTTTAAGTGCAACCGGGAAAATCAATAAAGGCATTCGCGACAGCCTGCGCACAGAACCGGAACGATTCATGGCTTACAACAACGGTGTTGTTTTGGTTGCCGATGAAATAGGAATGAACCGAGCAGCAGATGGTTCACCTGGTATCCTTTGGCTGAAAGGAATGCAGATTGTCAATGGAGGACAAACCACTGCATCTCTCTACTTCACCAAGAGAAAATTTCCAAATACGGATTTGTCCAAGGTGCGAGTACCAGCCAAGCTCATCGTATTACGCTCCTCGGAAAGCGAAGAGTTGTTGATTTCCAACATCTCTAAATATGCAAACAGTCAGAACGCCGTAAAAGCATCTGATCTTTCGGCAAACCATCCCTTCCATACGGAAATTGAAGCACTGGCCGCACGAACCTATTGCCCGGATGGAGTCGGACGCTGGTATTACGAGCGGTCTGGCGGTAGCTATAAGGTCATGCTTGAACGAGAAGGTAAAACACCTGCTAGGATCAAAAAGCTGCAAGCAGCTATTCCACCTGCTCGCAAGATCACCAAGACAGACTTTGCAAAGTTCCTGAACGCGTGGGGGCAGAATCCCCATATGGCGAGTCTTGGCGGACAAAAGAATTTTGACGCGTTCATGTTGGATGTAGATAACCGCGCAGAAAAGGGCCTGTCAAAATTACCTGAGTCAACAGAATTCAAGCGGATGATCGCACAAGTAATTCTCTTCAAAGCTGCTCAGAAGCTTTTACGCCCCTTGTTTCCTGCATTTCAAGGAAATGTGACGATTTATACCCTGTCACTTTTCTCTGCCAAAGTTGGCTCCTATTTCGATCTGGAAATGATCTGGCAAAATCAGAAAATATCACCTGAATTGGCAAAGCAAATTATTGTTTGGGCAAAAGAAGTCGATGAGGCCTTACATAGCGGAGCACAAGGCAGGATGATCTCTGAGTGGGCAAAAAAGGAAGAATGCTGGACCTACATTAAAAACTACAAATACTCGCCAATGAGCTCAAGCATTCCAGAAAGCAAATTACCTTAGCGAAGGTTTCGGCGCCATAGCCGAATCAGCTTCGTGACGCCCGTCGAGCGACATCGAAGGCTGGATCATCAGATTTTAGCTCGACGCCATGAACTGTAAGTGCAAGCCTCGGAAATGTAACCAGATTGCTGATCAGGTCAGACGCGAAACTGGGAGCCGATAGTAAATGTGCCGCTGACCAAGTAGAGCATTTTCGGCACTACTATCGGTCCGAATAGCCCATACGGGGTGATTTCGCGCACGCAGAGATCGACCAAAAGCCAATCAGCGGCGATAGCCGCATGGCAACTAGGTCCCCACGGCACCGACTAAATGCCGAGGGTCTATAGGGTTAAAATTGAACGGGGGCAGTTGAACAACCGAGTCAGTTTTCGGTCAACGGCCTCGCTCTTCTCCTGTTCTCGTCTCAATTACAGGGATATGCCTGCTCAATCTGCTCATCAAACTCCCCGCCCACCCCGCAGTACTCACGGGGAAGACGTTCAATATCCTCGGCGATTTGCTCGATCACCTCGCGCAGTTCCAGCTGCGCGAACCAGCGCCGGAATGTAACCGTCCGGGCATCCCATCTTGCGCAACTAAGCCGGTTGCCAGCGATGCGGCAGCAGTTCCTGAATATCACTTGCCCGCTGCGTCGGCAGGCGAGTAAGAACGTCCTTCAGATAAGCATACGCATCATGCCCGTTGAGCTTAGCCGACTGGATCAAGCTCATAAGCGCAGCAGCGCGTTTGCCACTGCGTAACGACCCTGCGAAGAGCCAGTTTTTACGTCCAAGAGCCCAAGGACGAATTTGCTGCTCAATATGGTTGTTGTCTATGGGCAACGTTCCATCGTTCAGATAACGGCTTAATGCAGTCCAGCGTTTGACGCTGTAATCCAGGGCTTTAGTAATGACTAATCCCTCAAACACAAGCTCGCGCTGGGCGATCATCCAGGCATGCAAGGTCTGCATCAGCGGGGCTGCTTTTCCCTGGCGTATTCGTCGTCGCTCATCAGGCTCCAGGTCTCGAACTTCACGCTCAACCTCGTATATCGCTGCGATGTACTGCAACGCCTGCTCCGCGAGGATGCTTTTTTTGGTGGCGTGTAGTTCATAAAACTTGCGCCGGGCATGTGCCATGCAGCCGATTTCAGTCACGCCCAGAGCAAAGCTGGCTTTGTAGCCACCGTAGTCGTCGCAGACCAACTTGCCTTTCCAGTCGCCCAGAAAGTTGCGGGCATACTCGCCCGAGCGACCAGGGCTGAAGTCGTAAACCACTGCCTGAATATCGGCAGCCGAGGTCGTCGCATAGGCCCAAACGTAGGCCCGATGTGTTTTCTTCGAGCCTGGTGCAAGCATCTGCACCGGTGTTTCATCGACGTGCACCACATCGTGCTTGAGCACCACTTCACGCAGCGCATCGACCAGAGGCTGCAGTTGCACACCGCAAGTACCGACCCACTGGGCCAAGGTTGAACGCGGAATGGCCAAGCCAGCCCGGCCAAAGATTTTCTCCTGGCGATACAACGGCAGATGATCGGCGTACTTCGCGATCATCACTTGGGCCAGCAGGCCTGCTGTGGGGATGCCTTTATCAATGAACTGCGCGGGAACCGGTGCCTGGATCAAGGTTTCGCAGTCGTTGCAGACCCACTTGCCACGCACATGTCGTTCAACGGTGATCACGCCCGGGGTGTAGTCGAGCTTTTCACTCACGTCTTCGCCGATGCGTTTGAGGGCGCAGCCGCATTGGCATTGGGTGTTTTCGGGCTCGTGGTGGATCAGTGTGCGTGGAAAATCGGCAGGTAATGCGCTGCGCTTGGGCTTCTGGCGCGCTGGAGTTGACGCTGATTTCGGCGCCAGAATTTCAAGCTCGGCCTCAATCGCCGCGAAATCGGTGTCGATCAGGTCATCGAGCAAACTGGCTTGGTCGGGGGTAACGAATACGCCAGCTTGGCCAAGCAGTTAAACGCTCGAAGGTTCGAGCGCTGGGTCCAGAATGGCCAGCCGACATCCTGGCGGTGGCGCAGAAAGGTCGATGAGCACGTCGAGGTCGTCGTTGAGTTTCTTCGTGATGCAGGCGATGAACCACCTGGTAAGGCAGTCAGCGTCAGCGGTGAGTCAGTGTCAGCGCTAACCATCAAACACGCCAAGATCGTGCACGATTGGTATCAGGAGAAGCATGTAGGTGCTCCATTGCTTGACGGCGCAGGGGTTTCAGTCGATGTGGTGCGTTTTGCAGACGTGCCTGCGTTTGTCATTCTGAAAGCCATTGCCCTGGATCAACGGCAAGAGAATAAGGATGCAGCGGATCTCATCCATGTGGTTCGGTACTCCGGCTCACTGCAGCATGTGGCTAAGCTCTTCGTTGAACGCATTCGCACTGGTCAGCATCAAGAAGCCGTGAAGGAGGGTATGACTGCGCTGGCCCGCCGCTTCGGTGATGATGAGTTCGGTGAAGGTTTTGAGAAGGTTGGGCTAGTCGCATACGCCCGGTTTCATGGCAATGAGGACGAGGATGAACTGATCGGCGCGCAGCGTTACGCAGCAGGCTTGATTCAAAAACTGCTCGTTGAGATTGATGCTCAGTTGGCAGCAACTTCCTGACCTTCGTGGTCAAGCGTCCCGAAATCTTACCTTCCTTAACTGCAGTAGTCAGCATTGTGTAGTGGTCTAATACCCCCCCCCACAAATAGTCCAAACGAACGATGAGCCCCTCCCCCAGTCGGGCCGAGCATCAGCTCAGCGCCAACCCAACCGGCAGACTGAAATAAAGGGGACAAGATGGACATCAAACAATTGCTGCTTGAGCGTGAGCTCAATGCAGTCCTTTCTCGCTATGCACGGGCTTGTGATCAGCGCGACTGGGCTGCCATGGATGATGTGTTCCTCAAGGAAGCGACTGCCGACTATGGCGGTTTGCATCAGCTTCAAGGTCGCGGGCCGATTGTGGCCATGATTCGTGTGCACCTTGAGGGCTGCGGGCCTTCGCAGCACTTGCTCGGCAATCTGTTGGTCGAGTCCAGCGATTCAACTATCGTGAGCCGCATCTATGTCCGCGCCGCCCATCGCGGCGCCGGCAGTATGCAAGGCTTGACCTATGAATCGCTGGCCGAATATCAGGATCGCTGGGTTTCAACATCAGACGGCTGGCGTATTGCACATCGGCGCATGGATATCAGTCATGAGCTGGGGTGCCGCGATATCCTGCGCCCGGCCACTGAAAGCGCGCAGGGTTAAGCCCCCTGATATTTCAGGCAATCGGAATCAATGGGTCCGCTGCCGCCCAGGCTACATCGCGGTCGGCAGCCGGCGGGTAGATCCACACCGTATTGATCTGTGTCTTCAGCGCTTTGCCATCCTGGCGGGTCAACTTGACCTGACGATCCCAGCCTTCGGTGTAGACCGCTCCCCAGCCACCCAGGTCCAGGCAGGTAACGTACTTGGGCTGGCTGTAGGCAACCGGGGCTACGCCCAGTATCTGCGCAGCAACGTTATTGCCCGCGTGGCGCCCCAGGACGATGGCGTGCTGGCAGGTCATCAGGGCATGGTTGCCCAGGTCATCCGTGGCGGCATAAGCCACGTCGCCGGTGGCGAAGATGTCTTGCTGGCCTATGACTTGAAGGTGCGCGTCCACATGCAGACGCCCAAGTCCATCACGCTCCCCCGGAATTTGCGCCGTCAGCGAGCTGGCCCGTACACCGGTGGTCCAGATCACTGTTTTCGATTCGATTCGTTGACCATCACCCAGGGTTACGCCTTGCTCGTCGACGGCTACCACAGACGATTTCAAGCGCCAGGTTACCCCCAGCTCATCGCTGGCTTCGGCGATCGACTGGCTGATTTCGGCGCCCAGTGAAGCCCCGACTTTTTCACCCCGATCAACGATGATCACTTCCATATCTGCATGCTCGCCCAGTATGGCGCGCAGACGGGCCGGCATTTCGGTTGCCGTTTCAATGCCGGTGAAGCCTCCGCCCGCCACAACCACCGTGTTGCGACCACGGCTTGGTGGCAGTTCTGCCAGGGATTTGAGGTGGTTTTCCAGGCGTATGGCTTGCTCGATCTGGTCCACGTCGAAGGCATATTGCGCCACACCTTGGGTGTCAGGCAGCGCAAGGCCGCTGCCAGTAGCCAGGACCAGTTTGTCGTAGTGATGAATTTGTCTGGCGCCTGCAGCATCGGTGTAAACCACATGTTTTTGCTGTACGTCGATGGTCTCTGCAGCGCCCTTGATAAAGGTGACACCTACCGCGTCGAGCAGTTCGCCAATGGGCGCGACCAGCCGGTGCGCTTCAGGCTCGTAAAAACGCGGGCGTATCCGCAACTCGGCCTGGGGGGCCAGTACGGTCACTTCAACTTGGTTGTGGCCGTGAATATCCAACAGCCGCGTTGCACTCAAAGCGGTCCACATGCCACCGAAGCCTGCACCAATAATCAGAATCTGCTGTTTCATTTTTTATCCCCTGATGAGAAGCCCGAGCAAAGCAACCCCGAATGACGATCACCACCGAACCTCAATAACGGCGACTATATTAGTCGTAGTTACAGAGAGCAATCTTTATTTGTGGTCCATGCCACTGCTGTCACGCTCAATGAGCGTTGCTCGCCTGACTGATCACTGCTAAAATATGCGACTAATTCAGTCGGAGATTTTGATGTCTCTTTACAGCGCGGGCGTTGAGTACGGCATTCACTGCCTGCTCTTTTTGGTAGGCGATGGCGGCGAAAGCCGTGAGGCGAGCGTGCGTGATCTTGCAGAGTTGCAAGGCGTGCCTCAGGACTATCTGGCGAAGATCTTCACCAAGCTGGCCAAGGCCAAACTAGTCGTGGCCACCGAAGGCGTGCGCGGCGGATTCAAACTGGCCAGGCCTGCTGACGAAATCAGCATTCTCGATATCGTCAACGCTATCGACGGCCAAAAGCTTATTTTCGATTGCCGGGAAATTCGTGGCCGCTGCGCACTCTTCGAAGGCTCACCGCCTGCCTGGGCGCTGGACGGCCACTGTTCGGTTCACGCGGCGATGATGACGGCACAAAAGCGCATGGAAGAGGCCCTGGCCCAACAAACCATTCTTGATCTTGCCCGAAAGGTCGGCCGTAAATCCCCCGCCGAGTTCCCGGCACAGGTCGGCAAATGGATCAACGATCGTCGAGAGAAGAAAAGCGCCGCGCAGACTTCTGACGACCAGGCCATCCCGGTAACTGAAATCTCGGACTAAGCCCCGGCCCTTTTACAAACCCCACTGCCAGCGCCGCCAATATCAGCACAATCGCAAGCCCTTCATTGAACTCAACCTTGTGCCCCAGCATCAGCATCGAACCTGCGATCCCGAAAACCGGAATCAGCAGGGACAGCGGCGCCACCCTGGATACCGGGTACTCGCGCAGCAACAGATTCCAGCCCCAGTAACAGAAATGCGTCGCCGCGTAGACCTGAAACAACAGGGAAAACAACGCCACCCACTCAAAGTGGGTGACTAAAGAGGTAAAAGGCGCAGATCCGTGGGCAAGCCAGGTAAATGCCAACAGCGGCAATGGCGCAAACACACTGGCCCACACCACAAAGGCGAACATCTCCCGCACTTTCGACTGTTTGATAATGACGTTGCCGATACTCCAGCTCAGGGCACTGATCAGCAACAGGCCATAACCCAGGGTCGTGCCCCGGCCGGGGCTGGCCACAATGATGCTGATCAACCCCAACAGTGCCAGCCCCATCCCCAGTATCTGGCCGAAGCCAAGACGCTCGCGAAACAGCAATACCCCCCAGCCCAGGGTGAAAAAAGCACTGAACTGGATCAGCAACGCAGCGGTTCCTGGGGGCACGCCCCATTCAATACCCAGATTGATCAGGGCCCACATGGCCACTCCAAAAATCAAGCCATAAGCAGCCAGCCACTTGATGGCAATCGGCGGCCGTTTGACGAAAAATACCCACGGCAACGCCGCAAGGGTAAAACGCAACGCCGTTAGCAACAGCGGATCGATAGCTGCCAGGCCCAGTTTGGTGATGGGGAAGTTCAGCCCCCAAACGGCCGTCACCAGCACGGCCAGGATCAGATGTTTCTTTTGCATAGGGGGGCTTCCAGTGGCAAGGCGGGCGGCGTCATGCGCCAACCAAAATGCCACTATGCACACTTGCCGCATCGGCCCGCTTGCACTATCAGGTCAAAGATCATTAAATTCGGGCCATGGGCAAATTTGAATCCGACACCTGCGAAAATATCCCCCGCGACGCTGTGGTCACGGCCATTGACTATGCCGACGGGCAGCACTTTGCCCTGCACAGGCATAACCGCGGGCAGTTTGCCTATGCCGCCTGCGGTGTCATCACGGTGTTTACCGACCAGGGCAACTGGGTGGTACCGCCGCAACGGGCCATCTGGGTACCGGCAGGGGTACCCCACGAAATGAGCATGAACGGCCCGGTCACGATGCTGAACACCTATATCCGCGAGCCCGCGTCTGTGCGCCTTGGCCTGCCGGCGCATTGTCAGGTTTTCGGCATATCGCCGCTGCTGCACCAGTTATTGATCCAGGCCACGGATATTCCGGCGCTCTATGACGAAACCCGCAGAGAGGGGCTGCTGATGAATCTGCTGCTCCACGAAATAGCCGAGATGCCACCCCTTTCGCTCAATGCGCCGCTACCGGGTGAGCCCAGGCTGGCGCGGGCCTGCCGCACACTGCTGGAGCAGCCGTCGCTGGATATCGGGATTGATGATATGGCCCGGCAGGTTGGCATGAGCCGCCGTACCTTTACCCGCCTGTTTCGCCAGCAAACCGGCATCAGTTTTGTCGAATGGCGCCAGCAAGCCTGCCTGTTGGCAGCGGTGGTGCGCCTGGGCCATGGCGAGGCCGTTACGCAAGTGGCGACCGATCTGGGCTATAGCAGCCCGAGCGCTTTCACCAGCGTTTTTCGCCGGGTGCTGGGCGAGGTGCCAAGCCGATACTGCCTGAAGGAACCGAGTTGAACCAACTGGCCAGCCCCGCTGCCGGCAAACACAGCACCCGACTCAAAAGGGTATGTGCCTCAGTGCGGATTTCGTATCCCCACAACGCGGTAGGCAGCGCTCCCCGTGCGCTCGAACATCAGGCGCCAGGCGCCTCGCCTGCGGCTGTTGTTATAGCCAATAAGGTCAGCGGACATTAATCGATCGCTATGGGGGTGCCAGTTAATCGACCGCAAACGCCCCTCGCGCAAATGGCTCAAGGTCAGGGCAATACTGATACCCGCAGAGCCCGCTGGCAAAGGTGTCACCGCTGAATCATCGATCGTCAGGGCGGCAGGCGAACGGGGGGGCGGGAGCGCAGCGGCGACCGGCCTCGCGCTTTGCAGGGGCTGTTTTTTTGCGGCCGCGCTTTTACCGGGCAGTCGGGTCATGGCCGTTGCCTCGGGTGTCCCCGTGGCACTCGAGGGGCCTGCGGCCTGTGGTTCCCGGTGGGCACGAAGCAACAGACTGCGAACGCCCAGATGCCTCAGCTCACGGGTGGGTGGCCGCCCTGATGCAACTACAGCGCGCAAACGCTCCCGAGACTCGACGCCCACGACATATCCGTATAGGTCACCACGCACGGTGGGGTAAACCGCCAACGCCACACCTGTGCTCTGCAGAACCTGACTGTGCTGGCTGTAAAAAAAGTTGACCAGCTTGACTGTTTCTTCAGGGCTCAGCGCCATGTCCCGGGCAAACTCCAGGGCTTTTTCCGTGACGCTTTGCGCCAGCTCATACTCCTGCGCATCCGTGAGGCCTGGTGCTGGCTGTTGCGCCTCGGCCAAATCCAGATACCGGTTCAAGGCAAAGAGTGCCGAGCCTGCCACTGCCCCCAGTCCTGCAATGGCTTGAGCAGCATTAAACAGCCAGCCCAAGGCATAGCCAAGGGCGGTAAAAATGACGATCAGGCTCAGACCGGCAACGACCCGATAGCGTTGGGGTAGATCTTCTTCCCGCCCATCAGGATCTATCCGATTTATCGGGTTGTTACCGACCATGGCATAAACATTCAAGCCGTCGATGGTCCCTGCCGGGTCTGCACTGATCCAACGCTGGAGCCAGGCCGCGTAATAACGCAAACCGTAGTAGTAAAGCCCGGACGCATCGCGTTCCTTGCCCGAGTAACGCAGGGTCTTGAATGTGGCTTCAAGCGCGCTTTTCGCCGCCCACCATGCCGTCGCCCCGAACGGGTAAAAACCCTCCTGGCTGAGCAGTGCCGCGCGCTCATCAAGCTCCAGTACGCCGCTGCCCAGGTGATCGCAAAGGCTGAAGCGCACATGCTCATTCTCGACCCCATCGGGCAACCCCTGCTCCCAGGCAAGTAAACGCACCCCGGTGCGGCCTGCTTGCAGCGTCAAGGCACTTGAGCGCTCTCCCGTGGCCCGGTTGAGGCGCAGCTCCAGCCCCGGCAAATAACGCACTTCATCCACATGGGTGAGGTTTGCGGCCCGGGTCGTTCTACGCTTGAAAACCCGCTGCCCCTGACCGTCGTAGACGTAGGCTTCTTCATCATTCTCACCGTTGGTGCGCTGCACGCTGGTGACACGGCACAGTTGATTGCGCACATTCCACTCCAGGGCCTGACCACGCACCAACACCCGTTGATTGCCACAGGCATCAAACGCCTCGCCTGAAGCCAGCAGAGAACCGGGCTCAATCATCTGGCTGCGGTTACTGGTTTGTGGCACGGACATACGCCGGGTGTAGCCCTGGCCGGCAGAAGGTACATGCTGCATCTGTACCAGGTTGGCGCTGGCATCGTACTGATAGTGCCGCGTGTAGTTGCGCCATTGCTGCGTGTCCGTTGTGTCGAAGAGCACCGCCGCAGGGGTACTGGCGCCACCGGGGTGGCGCGCATTTTCTCGTCCGCTGGCTTTGACCAGTTGGTAGAGGGTGTCGTAGGTAAAAGTGCTCGAAGCCTGGATCATCGCGTTGCTGGCCCAGGTGGTCGGTTGAGCGCCATCCACCACATGGGTCACATTGCCCACCCGGTCGTAGGTGTAGGTCAGATCCTGCAAGATGCCACCCTGTGCCCCCCCGCGACTGGCCTGCAACCGTCGCAAACTGCCATCATCGTCAGCGTAAGTAGACCGGGTGACAACACCGTTGCCTGCCCGCTCGCTGGTCACTTGCCCGGCGGCGTTGTAGACCAGCTCATCCACCAACAGTTTTGACTTGCCACCTGCCGTAAGCAGGCCAACACGTACCTGTTCCCCTGCAACGTTATATTCCAGGCGCTGCCGGTTACCCCTGGCATCACTCAGCCCGAGCAGTTCACCCAGCGCATTGCGATGCCAGGCCGTCAGGTAATGCCGAGCCTCCAATTGTCGATCGCGCCACGCTTGCGGCTCAGGCCAGTCGAGCGCTTCAGGGGCCTGGCAGAAACGCCGCGACTGGCTGTTTGCCTCGCCGGTCAAATCGTAATGTTCGTTGATGACGCTGCCAGCCGGGTCATCATGGCGGACCAGACGGCCGCATCGGTTCCGCGCCCTGTGCGCCGCATTGGCCGCCCCGTAGGTAAAACGCTCAAGACATCGGGCGTGGGGCTCATCACTGCGCTGTTCATGAACGGCCATCAGCCTGGACTGGGCATCGTAGTCAAAACACTGCTGATGCCCGCGCCCGTTCCAGGTTTTGCGCATCTGCTGCGCGACGCCAAACAGAGTGATGTGCCATCCGCTATCGACACTGTCAGTGCGCAACGCCAGCCCTGAAAGGCTGGAAATCTGGCGTTGATTGGCCGCGACTGTGGCCCCATGACGACGCAACGCCCCCAATCGCGGGTCCCACTGCCCGAGTACAAAACCGGTGGCGCCAAAGACAGTTTCGTGAATCCGCGCCCGGGGGCTCTGCTGTGTACTCAGACGGTGGTATTGCACCCTGCGTACACTCAAGCCCCTGGGGTCAACCGCCGTCAGTGACGGCGTGTGGTGATGCACATGGGTCATGGCGCCTGGCCTGTTTAACGAAATGGAGCAAAAAGGCTATGGCTCAAGTCGAGGGCAAAGGTGGTAAATAATTAGTTTTATTTAAAATCCGCAGCCCCAAGGGTCTGGGCTGAGGGTGGCTTTATCGCGCTCACAAAAAAACGCCCGAAGGCGTTTTTATATCTGACAGCCGGGGTTTCACACCCGCGACTTGCGTCCGAAAAACGGATGGCTCGGGTCGTTGTAGCCCGGTGTCGTCGAGTGCCCGGTGACCACCAGATCATTGATAAAGGCTTCGTCCTGCGCGGTGAACCTGTAGTTCAACGCTGGCACATAGTCTTCCCATTGCTGCTCAGTTCGCGGCCCGGCAATGGCCGAGGTGATCAACAGGTTATTCAGCACCCAGGCCAAAGCGAACTGGCCTGCGGTAATGCCTTGCCCTTCGGCATAGTCACGAATGCGCTGGGCCAGGTTGAGGGACTCGGGGCGCCATTCGGTTTGCTGCAGGCGCGGGTCGTTGCGCCCGGCGCGGGTGTCCTGGCCAGGGGCCTGATCGGGGTCGTACTTGCCCGTCAGTACGCCACGCGCCAACGGGCTGTAGGAAATCACGCCAATGCCGTAATGCTCCGCCGCCGGCAGGTGCTCGACTTCGATCTGACGGTTGGCCAGGTTGTACAGCGGCTGGCTCACGCTCGGACGCTGGATGCCCAGCAGGTCGGCGCTGCGGCTGAATTCGGCAAGTTTCCAGCCGCGGTGGTTGGACAAACCGTAGCCACGGATCTTGCCCGCCCGGATCACGTCATCCAGCGCGCGCAGGGTTTCGTCCACCGGGGTGTCGTGGTCTTCGCGGTGCAGGTAGAACAGGTCGATATAGTCGGTGTTGAGGCGCTTGAGGCTGGCGTCCACCGAGGCAATCACGTTCTGGCGCGAGGCTCCGCTGTTGTTCGGCCCGCTGCCGCCCGGGTTGGGATTGACGAATTTGGTGGCCAGTACCCAGTGCTGACGACGATCACCGATCAAACGGCCCACCACGGCTTCCGAGGCACCATCGTTGTAGCCGTTGGCGGTGTCGATGGAGTTGATGCCCTGCTCGAAAGCGCGGTCGGTGATGCGCCGGGCGACGTCGTCCGGGGTCTGCCCGCCGAACATCATGGTGCCCAGGGTAATGGGCGAAACCTTCACGCCGTTGCGGCCCAGGTTGCGGTATTGAATGTCGCTCATGCTGACTCCCTGCGTGGTGATCGTGAAATCAAGTGGCGCAAACAGTAGTCAGCCGTGTTCTGGCGGTCAACGCCCAACGGGGCATAACCATAGAGCGGTTTTGTCAGGGTAGCTCTTATTCAAAACGGGTCTTTAAACGTCGGAATTAATTATTTATGGATCTAAAAAACCCTCGGTAATCTCATGACTTTTCGGACCGCATGAAAAGGAATCATCATGAGCCGTCGCCCCCATGGCCCTGACAATTCACCTGCATTCACCTCACTTGCAGGTTCACGCCCATGAATATCCCTACCGGTTTTCTCGACAGCAGCGGCAGCGTTCCCTTCAGCTTGCCCGAGCGTGATCCACAGGGCGACGATCCTGTCGCCAAACGTATCAGCCACAACCTGCAGCGCTTGCGCGACAAGCGCCAGTTGTCCCTGGAAGCACTGGCCCATGCCAGTGGTGTGCGCCGCGCGATGATTGCGCAGATCGAAGCGGGCCGCAGCTTTCCCTCGGTCAAGGTGCTGAGCAAAGTCGCCGCCGCACTGAAAGTGTCCATCGCCGAGTTCCTCGACCCCGACGGCGCCGGCATGGTTATACGCCGCGCCCTGCCCCCTGAGCACACCGCCCCCCTGGTGACGTTCAACGAGCTGCGCCTGGGGCCCCAGGCCGAGGAAAGAGTGCCCGCCCCCCCCCATGGCGTGCAAAACCACCTGCTGGTGGCCGAGGGCACTCTGGAGCTGAAAATCAATGACGAACTGGTTGTGCTGCACGCTGGCGACTCGATCCTGTATCGCGCCGAACGCCCCCACCGGTACCGCAACCCGCACAACAGCGAAGCCGTCGCCTACCTGCTGACCAGCCCTGCGCAAGTGCAGGAATAGCCCGCGTTTTCCTATCCCCTGCCTGGAGCCTTCGCCTTGTCACGTCAGCCCTCCCCTCTGGATTTTCCTCAAAGCCCGCTGTCCCGTGCCTTTGAACAACCGTTGTTTCTGGGCCTGTTCCTGCCGGTGCAGTCCGGTGGCTGGAGCCCTTCGGCGCTGCCACGCAGTACCACCTGGACCTTTGACTACAACCGTCAGTTGACCCTGCGCGCCGAAGAGTTGGGATTTGACCTGGTGTTTGCCCTCGCTGAATGGTTGGGCAAGGGCGGCTACGGGGGCGATATCCGCTACCACGACGAATCACTGGATGCCTTTATCACTCAGGCAGCGCTGGCGTCGGTAACCTCGCGCATCCTGCTGATCTCTACCCTGCATGTGCTCTATGGCCCCTGGCATCCACTGCACCTGGCCAAGTTCGGCGCCACCCTTGACCATATCAGCAAGGGCCGCTGGGGCCTGAACCTGGTGACCGGGCATCGTCATCGCGAACACCGGCGCTTCGGTCAGGCCCCCATCGAGCACGACCAGCGCTACCGCCAGGCCGACGAATTTATCCGCGTGGTGCAGGAACTGTGGCATAGCCCGGACAACGTCGATTTCAGCGGCGATCATTACAAGCTCGAAGAGGCCTATGTCAGCGTCAAACCGTCCTTTGGCCGTCCCGTGCTGGTCAACGCCACCGGCTCACCCGCCGGTATCGACTTCGCGGCACGGCATTCCGACATTGTGTTCACCACCAGCCCCGGCAGTGCCGAGATCGAAAACGCGCTGGAGAAACTGCCCGAGCATTTGCAGCGCATCAAACACGCCGCCCGTGGCTATGGCCGTCAGGTGCGCACCCTGATCAACCCGCTGGTGATTTGCCGCGACAGCGATGCCGAGGCCTGGGAAGTCCACGCCGCGATCACGGCCGCAGGTGACCCCGGTGCACTGGAGGGCCATGCCCGTGAAGCCAGTGATGCCCATGCCTGGCGCGGCCATCAACCGGCCGAGCGTTATGTGGGCGGCAATATCCAGCTGGTCGGCAGCCCCGAGACCGTGGTGCGCGACATCATCCGCCTCAAAGAGGCCGGTATCGACGGCTTGCAACTGAGCTTCTTCGACTTTGCCCCCGACCTTGAACAGTTTGGCGAGCGCGTGTTGCCCCTTTTGCGCCAGGCCGGCCTGCGCCGCTAACCCACCCCAGGAAGACCGCCATGCCCTTTACCCGTCGTCAATTTGTTGTTGGCCTGTCTGCCCTGTCCGCGCTCGGCGCCAGCGTGCCGTTCCTGCCCACTGCCCTGGCCGATGCCACGGGGCAGGCCGTCAGCGGACGCCGGGTGTTCAACTTGCTGATCAATCCCGAGCCGCCTTCGCTGAGCTCTTTCAACACCACCGCTGGTACCAGCGTCACCGCCAGCAGCAAGGTGCTGGAGGGGCTGCTGACTTACGATGAAGCCCTCAATGCCCGCCCTGCACTGGCCACCGCCTGGGAGGCCGCACCCGATGGCTTGAGCTACCGCTTCACCCTGCGCGAAGGGGTCAAATGGCATGACGGCGAGCCGTTCACCTCGGCCGACGTGGCGTTCTCCCTGGACCTGATCAAGCGTTTTCACCCCCGGGGTTCCAGTACCTTTGCCAACCTGGAGCGGGTCGACACCCCCGACGACCACACTGCCATCGTTCATTTGAGCAAGCCGGCGCCGTACTTGATTCGCGGTTTTGCCGGCGGTGAAACGCCGATCCTGCCCAAGCACCTGTATGCCTCGGGCGACCCGCTGAGCAATCTGCACAACAACGCCCCGGTGGGCACCGGCCCCTTCCGTTTCAAGCGCTGGGAGCGCGGCAGTTTTATCGAGTACGAACGCAACCCGAACTACTGGGACCCGGCGGCAACGGTGGTCGATACGCTGATTCTCAAAGTCATCCCCGACGGTGCCGCGCGCCTGGCCGCGTTTGAAAACGGCACGCTGGATGCAGGCGGGCAAAGCCCGGTGCCGCTAAGCGAGCTGGAGCGCCTGACCAAATCCGGCCGATTAAAAGCCACCACCCGCGGCTATCGCTACACCATTACCCCGACCATGCTCGAGTTCAACCTCGATAACCCGCTGTTGTCTCGCCTCGAGGTGCGCCAGGCAATTGCCCATGCCCTGGACCGCGAAGTGATCCGCAAGGTGGTGTACTACGGCTACGCCGAAGCCAGCTATTCACCGATCCCGAAAAGCTTCGCCAACTACGTCTACGAGGGCCCCAACCCGTATCCCTTCGACACCGAGGCAGCCAATGCATTGCTGGACAAGGCCGGGCTGGTAAAAAAAGGTCCCTGGCGTTTCAGCCTGACCCTCGACCCGCTGCCCTACGGCGACAGCTACAGCCGCACTGCCACCTATGTGCGCAGTGCCCTGGCACGCATTGGCATCGAAGTGAAACTGCGCGCCCAGGATTTTCCCACCTATATCAAACGTATCTACACCGACCGCGACTTTGACTTTGCCGTGGTCGGCATGGGCACCCTTTATGACCCCACGGTAGGTGTGCAACGCCTGTTCTGGTCGAAGAATTTTCGCCAGGGCGTGCCGTTTTCCAATGGCACCCACTACAACAATCCCGAAGTCGACCGCCTGCTGGAAAGCGCCGCGGTAGAGACCGACGAACAAAAACGCGGCGAGCTGTTCAAGGCGTTCCAGAAGATCGTGATTGAAGAGGTGCCTTCGATCACCCTGGTCATGCAGCAACAGGTCTCGGTGTACAACGCCCGGGTCAGCGGTTTCGAAGATGACGCCAACGGCCTGGACAGCAGCCTGGCCAATATCAGCCTGGCTGACACCGGAGGCGCCCATGCTTGAACGGCGCAGAATGTGGCGCCTGTCACGGCGCACCTTGTGGCAGGCCATCCCCACCGTAGTCGGCATCCTGTTGCTGAATTTTTTGCTGCTGCGGCTGATCCCCGGTGACGCCGTGGATGTGCTGGCCGGTGAGTCCGGCGGCGCCAGTGCCGAAACCCTGCTGCAGTGGCGCAGCCATTTTGGCCTGGACTTGAGCCTGCTGGAGCAGTTGCAACGCTACCTCGGCCAACTGGCCCATCTGGACCTCGGCCTGTCGCCACGCTTCAACCTGCCAGTCAGCCACCTGGTACTCGATCGCCTGCCCAATACCCTGGTGCTGATGGTCGGCGCATTGGGGCTGGCGCTGGCCATTGGCATCGCCGCCGGTACGGCAATGGCCACCTGGGTCGGTCGCTGGCCTGACCGCGTGTTGTCACTGGCGGTGTTGCTGCTGTATTCCACGCCGGGGTTCTGGATCGGCTTGATGGCGGTGCTGCTGTTTTCGGTCAAGCTCGGCTGGTTGCCCAGCAACGGTTTTCAGACCCTGGGCCTCGATCTGCACGGCACGGCCTGGCTGCTCGACCGCCTGCAGCACGCCGTGCTGCCAGTGCTGGCGCTGGCCACGTTCTATATCGCCCTGTATGCCCGCCTGACCCGTGCCGCGATGCTCGAAGTGCAACGTCAGGACTACGTGCGCACCGCACGGGCCAAGGGCCTGGCGCCATGGCGAGTGGTGTCGCGGCATGTGCTGCGCAATGCCCTGCTGCCGGTTTCGACCTTGGCCGGGCTGCATTTCGCCGCCCTGCTCGGCGGCGCCGCCGTCACCGAAACCCTGTTCGGCTGGCCCGGCCTGGGCCGTCTCACCCTCGAGGCGGTGATGTCCCGTGACTACAACCTGCTGCTGGGCATCCTGCTGCTGTCATCGATGCTGGTGGTGGTGATCAATATCGCCGTCGACCTGCTGCAAGCCTGGCTCGACCCGCGTATCCAGGCCGACTGAAAAGGAGCTGCCCCATGACCACTGCCGTACTGCCAAACGCTCCGACCGGCTACAGCGAAAGCGTCTGGACGGCCCTGTTGCGCAATCCCTCGGCGCTGATTGGCGCGACCATGCTGGCACTGGTGCTGACCCTGGCACTGCTGGCGGGCACGCTCTACCCCGGTGACCCGCTGGATATGGTCGCCATGCCGATGCTGTGGCCCGGCGACGATCCGGGCTACTTTCTGGGCAGCGACTCACTGGGCCGCGACGTAGCTGCCGGGATCGCCCACGGGGCTCGCGGGTCTTTACTGATTGCCGCCAGCGCCACCCTGATCAGCGTACTGATCGGCGGGCTGGTCGGGGCTCTGGCCGGCTACCACGGCGGCAAGCTGGGGGATGTGCTGATGCGCCTCTGCGAAGTGTTCCAGACCGTGCCGTCTTTTTTGCTGGTGATCGTGATCGTGGCCATCGGCAACCCGACGCTGGGGGTTATCGCGCTGGCGATCGGTATCTCCTCATGGCCCACGGTGGCACGCCTGGTACGCGCCGAGTTCCGTACCCTGCGTGAAGCCGACTTTGTGACTGCCGCGCGCAGCCTGGGCTTCGGCAACAGCGCGATTATCCTGCGCGAAATCCTGCCCAACGCCCTCGCGCCGCTGGTGGTCACCACCTCGATCCTGATTGCCCAGGCGATTCTGGTGGAAGCCGGGCTCGCCTTCCTCGGTATGAGCGACCCGAATCAGGCCAGTTGGGGCGCCATGCTCGGCAGTGGCCGCGAGCAGATCGCCAGCGGCTGGTACCTCACCGCCCTGCCGGGGCTGGCAATCATCTTCGTGGTGCTGGCCCTCAACCTTCTGGGCGACGGTCTCAATGACGCCCTCAACCCTCGCCTGCGACGGTATATCCCATGAGCCTGCTGGACGTACGCGGTTTGCGCGTGAGCTACGACAACGCCGATGCCGTCAAAGACCTGAGTTTCACCCTGCAAGCCGGCGAGACTCTGGCGCTGGTGGGTGAGTCCGGCTGCGGTAAATCCACCACGGCCCTGGCCCTGATGGGCCTGCTGCCGGACAACGCCCGGCTGGGCGGCCAGGTGCTGTTCGAAGGCCGTGACCTGCTGGTCATGCCCCCCCGCCAACGGCGCCAATTGCAGGGCAGCGCACAGGGCATGATCTTTCAGGACCCGCTGTCGAGCCTCAACCCGGTACTCACCCTGGGTGAGCAAGTCAGCGAAATCCTGCTGACCCACACTGACCTGACCCGGCGCCAGGCCTGGCAGCGGGCCGAAGAACTGTTCGCCCTGGTGCAATTGCCGCGCCCGGCAGCGCATTTGCGTGAGTACCCACAGCACTTGTCGGGCGGCCAGCGCCAGCGGGTAGTGATCGCCATGGCGATTGCCTGCCAGCCCCGACTGTTGATCGCCGACGAGCCGACCACGGCGCTGGATGTCAGCGTGCAGGCGCAGATCCTTGAGTTGCTGGCTCGTTTGCGGGGCGAGCTGGGCATGGGTCTGCTGCTGATTACCCATGATCTGGGCGTGGTCGGCCAGCACGCCGACCGGGTCATCGTGATGCACGATGGCCACGCCCTGGAAAGCCGGTCGACCCGCGACCTGATCGAGCACCCGCAACACCCCTACAGTCGAGGCCTGCTGCAGGCGTCGCTGGGGGCTGAACATAAGCAGCATTACTTGAGTAACCGTCTGGCTGAAATCAATGTCGAGCGCCAGCCGGAGCAGGCCACCCGCTATGGCGTCAAGTCCACCCTCTACGCGCCGGGCCGCCAGCCTCGGGCACCCACGGGCAACCCGGCGCTCCTCAAGGTCAGCGACCTGACCACCGGCTATGGCAACAGCACCGTACTTGACCGCATCAGCCTTGAAGTGGGCGAGCGCGAGAGCGTGGGCCTGGTGGGCGAGTCGGGTTGCGGCAAGTCGACCCTCAGTCGCACCCTGCTGCGTTTACTGCCCGCACGCAGTGGCACAATCGAATTCGACGGACGCGATATCGCCAGCCTCAAGGACGAGTCGCTGCTGGGCTGGCGCCGTCAGGTGCAAATGATTTTTCAGGATCCTTACGCGGCGCTTAACCCGCGCCACAGCGTGGAGAGCATTCTCGATCGGGTGCAGCGCCTGCACGGGCAGACCGACCCCGGCCAACGCCAGCAGGCCCGCTTCGCAGTGCTCGATGCCGTGGGGTTGGCGCGCAGCAGCCTGGCGCGCTTGCCCCATCAGTTTTCCGGTGGCCAGCGCCAGCGCATCGGCATTGCCCGGGCGTTGATCCTCAAGCCGCGGCTGGTGATCTGCGACGAACCGGTATCGGCGCTGGATGTTTCGACCCAGGCGCAGATCCTCAACCTGCTGGTGGAGCTGCGCGAAGAGCTGGGCCTGTCCTATCTGTTTATCTCCCACGACCTGTCGGTAGTGCGCTATTTCGCCGACCGGATTCTGGTGATGGAACAAGGGCAAATTGTCGAACAGGCCACCCCGCAAACCCTCTGGCATTCACCCCGGCACCCCTACACCCGTCGCCTGCTGGCGGCGATCCCCGGCGCCGCTGCGCCGGAACCGGCCCCTCAACCTGTATCCGGCCTGCGCTTTGCCGTCGGCTGGTAATCCGCTCAACGCCAAGGAGCACGACATGTCGCAAATTGACTCTGCCTGGGGCGCCGTCCCGTCGGCGCGATACGAAGCATTGGCGGCCCGTTATCGGCCGGTCTTTGCGCAGATTCGTCAAGGAGCCGTAGATCGCGAACTGGAGCGACGCTTGCCGCTCCAGGAGTTGCAATGGCTCAAGGAGGCAGGCTTCACCACCCTGCGTGTGCCCAAGGAATATGGCGGTGCCGGCGCCAGCCTGCCGGAACTGTTCAACCTGCTGATCGAACTCGCCGAGGCCGACTCCAACCTGGTGCAATCGTTGCGCGGGCACTTCGGTTTTTGTGAAAACCTGCTCAACAGCCGCGACCCTGAGTATCAGGGCGTGTGGCTGGAGCGCCTGGGTCGTGGCGAAACCGTCAGCCCGGCGTCCGGCGAAGTGGGCAATGCCAAACAGCTTGAATTCGGCACCCGCCTGAGCCTGCACGGCGGCCACTGGCAATTGAGTGGCAGCAAGTTCTACACCACCGGTGCGCTGTATGCCGACTGGGTCGATGTCAGCGCCAACAACCCGGATGAACAGCGCGTATCGGTGACGGTACGCACCAATGATCCGGGGGTGGAAATCATCGACGACTGGAACGGTTTCGGCCAGACCTTGACCGCCAGCGGCACCGCGCATTTTCGCGAAGTGCCGGTGGACCCGCTCAATGTGATCCTGGTTGAAAACCGCTTTCGCTATTCACCGGCTTTTTTCCAGTCTGTGCACACGGCAACCCTGACCGGGATTGGCCGCGCGCTGGCCGACGAAACTGCCGGGCATGTGGCCAGGCGCACCCGCAGCTTCAGCAGCGGCAATGCACCGCGCGTGGCCCACGACCCGCAAGTGCTGCAAGTGGTGGGCAACCTGCGCAGCGCGGCCTATGCCGCTGGCGCTATTGCAGCGCAGAACTTCCAGGCGCTAGAGCGAGTCCATCAGGCCCATTTGAGCAATGATGAACACGCCCTGAGCCACGCCGTGAATATTGCCGAACTGGAAGTGGCGCAGTCGCAAACCATAGTCTCGGACTTGATCATCAAGGCCAGTGGCGATCTGTTTGATGCACTGAGTGCATCGGCCACCCTCAAGCCCTTGGGACTGGACCGTTTCTGGCGCAATGCGCGCACGCTGTCGTCGCATAACCCGCGTATCTACAAGAGTCGCATCGTGGGGGATTTTGCGGTGAACGGCACACCGCCACCGGCGCAATGGCGCATTGGTGTGGCGGAGTAAACCCTGTGGGAGCGGGCTTGCTCGCGATGGCATCGACGCGGTTTGCCTGACAGACCTCACCGTTTGCATCGCGAGCAAGCCCGCTCCCACTGTGGCGTGGTATCGCTCAGTGACACACCAACCCGTCGCCTATTTTCAGGCTGTCCACCAGCAACGCATTGCTGCGCAGCTCCCATGCACGGGTCTGGCCGCCACGGGCCTGCCAGTCGCGCAGTGCCGCATTGATCAACGCGCGGCTTTGCCTGTCGACTACGGGCAGGTAAACCCGCAGGTCGCTGCTTGCCTTCAAGGTCTGCGGTAACAGCGCATAGAAGCGCCAGTCCGGCGCCTGTGCCAGCGCCTGCAAGCTGTTGCGCTCTTCCGCCAGCAGGTTGCACTCGCCCGCCATAAACGCTACCGCGGCACGGATCGACGACACATAAGTGCGCAGCTCGGCGCCCTGTTGCTGCAGGGTTTGCGCCCACGGGCTACCCATCGCCAGGCATACGCTTTGCCCGCGCACAGGACGGGCGGGAGCATTGCGCAAGCCAATCAACGCTCCCGCACGGTACTGCACCGGTAAATCCCGCAAGCTCGCCACCCGGTCAGCTTCGACCGGCAGTTTCAGACTGCCGGCAATGACCAGGTCGAGGTGGCCGTCACTCAACGGGCCACTCTGCGGCAATGCCTGCAACTGCACCTTCAGTCCAAGGTAAGCCCCCAGGGCCTCGGCCAACTGACTGTCCAGTTCATCCGGCTCAGCCACCAGCGCCTCTTGCCCCAGGCTCGGCCGTGGGTAACTGCGTACGCCCACACGCAAGACCTGGCGCTGTTCGGCCGCCTGCAACAGCGGCCCACGAGGCATCTCACCCGGTGCCAATGGCCATTGCCAGGCGACCAGCGACACAGCGCCAACCACCACTGCTGCCAGCCACCTAACCACCGTGGCGCAAGCCCCGGCGCCAGTAGGTAAAGCGCCGTTCCAGCAAGGCCAGCAAAAAGTTGAGCAGCAAACCCACCACCGCCAGCAGCAAAATGCCTGCGTACATGCTGGGAATCTGGAACACCTCCTGGGAGTTCAGCGTGAGGAAGCCCAACCCGGAATGAGCACCAATCATCTCGGCGGCCACCAGTGCCGTGATGCAATACGCCCCCGCCAGACGAATCCCGGTAAAGATCGACGGCGACGCCGCCGGCAGCACTATTTTGGTAAACAGAAACCAGCGGTTCGCGCCCATCGACAGCGCCGAGTTGATCAGCAACCCGTCGACCTGCTTAACGCCGCTGATGGTACTCAACAGGATCGGCCAGAACGACGCCCAGAAAATGATCGCGATTTTCGACAGTTCACCGATACCCAGAAACAGAATAAACACCGGAAACAATGCCAGCGCCGAGGTCTGGCGGAAGAACTGCAACAACGGATCAAGCACATGTTCGACCCGTGCAAACCAGCCCATTATCAACCCCAGGCTGACACCGCAGGCAATCGCCAGCAGCAGTCCGGCAAAGGAACGAAACAGGCTGGCCTGCAAGTGCTTGATCAGATCGCCACTGCTGGCCAGGTCCAGCACCGCACCCAGCACCGCCGATGGCGGGCTCAGGTAGCCGGGGTTGACCACGCCCAATTGCGGCAAGGCCTCCCAGAGGGCGAGGAACAGGACAATACCCACCGAGCTTTCGATCACCCGCCGTGAAGTCAATTTAAAGCCCATGTTTACACTCCAATCCGATAACCACCCAGGGTCGCGATGCTCTGCCAGTTCTGAGGCACTGGCGCCGCAACGGGCTCACGGGCTACGTCTGTGACCTCGTCGCGCAGGGCTTCCCAGGCACGCTGGCGGTAGTGCACAAAGGCCTGGGTATTACGCAATTCCGGCTGGCGCGGGCGCGGCAGGTCGATGTCGAAGATCTCCTTGATCCGCCCCGGGCGCTGGGTCATCACCGCCACCCGGTCCGACAGGAAAATCGCCTCGTCCAGGCTGTGGGTAATAAACACGATGGTTTTTTTGTGCGTATCCCAAATGCGCAGCAACTCACTCTGCAGGGTCTCGCGGGTTTGCGCGTCGAGGGCGGCGAAAGGTTCGTCCATCAGCAGCACATCCGGGTTGTAGGCCAGCGAGCGGGCAATCGCTACGCGCTGGCGCATGCCGCCGGACAACTCGTGAGGGTAGCGCGAGGCGAAGCCATTGAGGCCCACCAGCTCCAGGTATTCGCGGGCAGTTTCCAGCCGCCGGGCCTTGGCCACCCCGCGGATCTCCAGGCCCACGGCAATGTTGTCGAGCACCGTGCGCCAGGGCAGCAATGCATAGCCCTGGAACACAACACCCTGGTTACGGTTGATGCCCTGCAGGGGCCGGCCATCGACCAGAAGGTCGCCGCCGGTCTTGTGCGCAAGCCCTGCAAGGATATTCATAAAGGTCGACTTGCCGCAGCCCGAAGGCCCGAGGATGGACAGGAACTCGCCCTCGCGTACCTGCAGGTCAAACCCCTCCAGCACGGGCACCCGCTCCTCTCGCCCCGCTTCATTCAAGGCCCGGTACTCCATGCTCAGGTCACGGGCGACGATCTTGTGTTCCGGCATCAGGCATGCCCCCGGGCGAACGGGTTGAAGTCGTTGGTGTAGACATCCTTGACCCCTATCGAACCCTTTTTGATCTTGCCTTCGTTTTCGAGAATGTCGATGTAGTACTGAATCGGCGGCTCGGTCACTACCAGGTCATCGACATAGGCAAAGCGCTCCACCAGCTCGAGCTTCATGCCGATGCGCTCGGAGGTGATTTTGCGCGCGTCGTCGGGGTTGGCATTGACCCAGTTGGCCGCGCGGGCGATCGCGTTTACAACGTCGCGGGTAGCCTCCGGGTTCTCGCGGCTGAACTTGCCATACACACTGTAGGGCGCCATGCCGCCCAACCCGCCATCCAGATCGTAGTCGCTCCACAGCTTGCGCAATGCCGGGTTATGCTCGGCACCGCCGGACGATGGCGGATGAATGATTGCAATGTCGATATTGCCGGTGGCCAGGGTCTGCTCGGCCTGGTTGTCCGGCACCACCACCCAGTTGATCTTGTCGACATTGACGCCCTGCTCGCGCAGGTACTTTTTGGTGACAAATTCGGCGCAGGCGCCAAAGCTGTTGAAGCCTACGGTCTTGCCTTCCAGGTCTTTGGGCTTGACGATGCCGGAGTCGTCGCGCACGAAGTATTTCATGTGCGGAGCCTCTTGCAGGGTCTTGCCGCCGGCGGCCACCACCTTGAGGTCAAGACCACTGGCGATGGCTGAAATCACCAGCGGTACCATGCGCGCGCCGAAGTCTATTTCGCCGGTGCCGGTCAATGGAATGATCTGGGGCGCGGCAATACGGCCGATGTACTTGGGCCGTGCCCGCGAGCCTTCGAAATAGCCGAGGGAGTCGGCGACATAGACCAGATCGAATGAGGGGTTGTCGGGGTATTTGAAGTCCACCACCTGATCGGCGCGGCTCTTGATCACGGCGGCGCTTTTAGCGCCGCTGTCCTTTTTTTCGCAGCCGGGCAGCAGAATGCCCGCAGCGCCGACCGCACCCAATACCGCGCAACTACGCAGGAATGCTCTTCTGTTGTTGATCGGGTTCATGCCCGCTCCTTGTGGGTTTTGAATTGTGGGAGCGAGCCTGCTCGCGAAGGCATCAAGGCCTGCTTCGCGAGCAGGCTCGCTCCCACTAGGGTGGGGGGAGTCAGGCTGTTTTCAGGGTGTAGCGCGACTCCGGGCGAGTCAGGCCGTAGTGTTCGCGCAAGGTGCTGCCCGCATACTCACTGCGGAACAAGCCGCGCTGGCGCAAGATCGGCAGCACTTCGTCGAGGAACACGTCAAAACCATCGGGGAATGCCGGCGGCATCACGTTGAAACCATCCGCCGCACCGCTGCGGAACCACTGCTCAATCAAGTCGGCAATCTGCACCGGGGTACCCACCGGCACCCAATGCCCGCGCGCCCCCGCCAGGCGGTTGATCAGCTGGCGCAAGGTGACGTTTTCGCGGTCGACAATATCGATGATCAGCTTGAAGCGGCTGGACTGGCTTTCGACGCCTTCGAAGTTGATCAGATGGCGCGGAAACGGGGCGTCCAGATCCTGACCCGACAAGTCCACACCCAACATGCGCCGCAATTGGCCCAGGGACACGTGGGGCAATACCAGCTCATTGAGTTCATCAAACTTGCGCTGCGCTTCGGCTTCGGTGCTGGCGATATACGGGCTGATGCCCGGAAGAATTTTCAGCTGGTGCGGATCGCGGCCCACGGCTTTCGCCCGGGCGCGGATGTCATTGGCAAATTCCGTGGCGCTTTGCAGCGTCTGGTGCGCGGTAAAGATGGCTTCAGCATGCCTGGCGGCAAAATCACGACCATCCTCGGATGAGCCGGCCTGCACCTGCACCGGTCGCCCCTGGGGCGAACGCGGCGAGTTCAGCGGGCCCTTGACCTTGTAGTAAGCGCCGACGTGGTTGATCGAGTGCACCTTGCCGCTGTCGGCAAATACCCCGGCGGTTTTATCCAGCACCAGCGCATCGTCTTCCCAGCTGTCCCACAGGTCACCGACCACCTGCACGAACTCTTCGGCCTGGGCGTAGCGATCATGGGCCGAAGGGTGTTCATCAAGCCCAAAGTTGGCCGCTGCGGCAGCCATTGAGGTGGTGACAATGTTCCAGCCCGCACGGCCCTTGCTCAGGTGATCCAGCGCGCTGAACGAACGCGCCAGGTTGTAAGGTTCGCTGTAGGTGGTGCTGGCCGTGGCAATCAGGCCGATGCGCTGGGTAACCGCCGCAATGGCTGCCAGCCAGGTCACCGGCTCGAAGCGGATGCGCAGGCCTTCGCGGCCGCTTTCGGCCAGTGACGGCGAGTCGGCAAAGAAAATCGCATCGAGCTTTTCGCGCTCGGCGCGTAACGCCAGCTGCTGGTAGTAGCCAATGTCCATGGACGACTCCGGCACTGACTGCGGGTGGCGCCAGGCGGCTTCGTGATGGCCGTTGGGGTAGATAAACAGGTTGAGGCTGAGCTGACGTTCGGACATGTTCTGTTCTCTGAATTCAGGTGGCAGGGGTTCAATGCAATTCGGCGAAGTCACTCAGCACGTCGTCGCGCAGGGCGATAAAGCGGCTGTCACTGCGGTTGCGCGGGCGCGGCAGGTCGATATCGAGGATGCGCCGGATACGCCCGGGGTTGGGCTGCATGACCACCACGCGATCACCGAGAAACACAGCCTCATCCACATCGTGGGTCACCAGGATCATGGTGATTTTTTCCTTGGCCCAGATGTTTTGCAGCTCGCCCTGCAAGCGCGCCCGGGTCAGAGCATCGAGGGCGCCAAGGGGTTCGTCGAGCAACAGCACGCTGGGGCGGTTGACCAGCCCCCGGGCAATCGCCACACGCTGGGCCATGCCGCCGGAAATCTGGTGCGGGTAGGCGTCGATAAAGTCCTGCAGACCCACCAGTTCGATATGTTCGCGCACGGTGTCGCGCTTTTCCTTTGTGCTCAGCGGCGAGTTTTTCAGCGCCACGGCAACGTTCTGCTCAACGTTGAGCCAGGGGAACAAACGGTGATCCTGAAACACGATGCCGCGCTCCAGCCCCGTGCCGTCGATGGGCTGGCCATTGAGCAGGATGCGCCCCTCGTACTCCTCGTCCAGGCCCAGAATCAGGCGCAGCAGGGTGGACTTGCCGCAACCGCTGGCACCGACGATGCTGATAAATTCGCCGGGAGCGATATCCAGCTGGATATTGTCCAGCACTTGCAACTGGCTGCTGCTACCGGGGCGCGAAGCAAAGCGCTTGCTGATGTTTTCCAGGGTCAGGCTGTTATTGAGCATGCTGCAATCCTTTTGAAAGTGCCGATTAACGCGGTTCAATGCCGTACAGGCGTTGCATGCGTCGCTCAAAAATTCGGGCCAGGGCATTGAGGCTCCAGCCCACCAGGCCGATGACCACCATGCCGAACAGCACCAGGTCCATCATGAAATGCTCGCTGCCATCGATCAGCGTGTTGCCGATGCCCTCCCCCGACACCAGCAGATATTCGGCGCCGATGGTCGCCAGCCACGAGTACACCAGCGCCAGATACAGCCCGGTGAAAATCGAGGGCAAGGCGGCGGGCAGCATGACTCCGACGATGGTCTGCCAACGGCTGAAGCGGTAGACCCGCGCCACTTCCAGCAGGTTGGGCGGCACATTGCGCAGGCCGTCGCAGGTATTGACCACCACCGGCACCAGGGCCGCCAGTGACAAAAACACCACCTTGGCCACATCGCCCAGGCCGAACCACACCGAGATCAGCGGGATCCAGGCGAACAGCGAAATCTGTTTGAAGGTGTTGAAGCTCGGGCCTACCAAACGCTCGAAATAGTGCGACAGGCCCAGCAGGCAACCCAGCACCAGGCCCAGGGCGGTGCCGATAAAAAAGCCGCTCAGGTTGCGCGTCAGGCTGGCGCTGATGGCCCGCCAGAACTTGCCCGAAGCGATCTGGTCCCAGGCCGTGGCCGCCACTTTCTCCGGTGAAACCAGCAGCCCGGACTGGCTCCAGCCCATATGCGAAGCCAGCCACCATAGGGCGACGGCACTGATCGGCAACACCCAGCCGCGATAGCGACGGCTGCTGCCATGACTGATAGCCAATGCGCTGCTCATGACAGGCGCCCCGCTACCGGTGCGCGGCCACGATTAAGGCGGCGCTCGGCATAATCAAAACCACGGTCGATCACCAGGCCGATCGCCCCGACCACCACCACGGCGGCCATCACCAGATCCAGCTGGAACAGTTGGCGACCATAGACAATCAGGTAACCCAGCCCTTCGCTCGACGCCACCAGCTCAACCACTACCAGCGACAGCCAGGCCTTGGTGAAGCCCAGGCGCAGGCCGGTAAACAGAGTCGGGATAGCCGCCGGCAACACGATAAACACCACACTCTGCCAGCGGCTGAAACCATAGGCCCGCCCTGCTTCCAGCAAGCCCTTGGGCGCCTGGTGGAAAGCCTGCAAGGTGCACAGGGTGATCGGCACCATCGCCGCCTTGGCAATCAGCACGTACTTGAGCGGCTCGCCGATGCCGAACAGCAACAAGGCAAACGGCAACCAGCCCAAGACCGGGATTTGCACAATGGCATTGAAGGTGGGCAGCAGATAATCCTCGACGGTTTTCGACAACCCCATCGCCAGCCCCAGCGCCACACCGATAGCGCCCCCCAGGGCAAACCCGACGACTACCCGCTGCAGGCTGGCGGCAGCATTTATCCACAGGTCGCCAGAAGCAAAGAGATCCGACAGGGTTTCGTAAACATAGGCTGGCGGCGGCAAAACCTGCTCTGACAGCCAGCCCTGCTCAACCCCCAGATACCACAGGCCCAGCAGGGTCAGCGGCAAGAGCCAGGGCAAGCTCCGGTCACCCAGGGTCGTGGCCCAGGCCGAGGTGCGCGGCACTTCGACCTTGCGTACCGGGCGTGCCGGGGCCGGTGGCAAACGCTTGACGTTGCCCTTGGGTAGCGCCGGTGCGTACTGCTGCGGTATGACGGTCTGTGCCCTGGCCATATGCCTGGCTCCTTTGTTGCTACTACAAAAAACGGAGTCCCTGTGGGCTCCCACAGGGGTATCCCCATAAGGGTATGCAGTTACTTGCCCGCTACCGCATTGCCGGCGGGCTGTTTGCCATCCACGCCATAGGCCGTCCAGAAGCTCTCCAGGCCCTTGGCTTTCAACGCGGTCTGCAAATAGTTCGGCTCAAACCAGCCTTCGATACTCACCGGGCGGCGGATCAGCTTTTCGTCCTTGGCCTGCTCTGCCACTGCCTGGTAGCGACTCACCAGAAAGGTGTCGATCAGCGGCGAATTCCGGTCTCGCAAACTCACCCCGGTAAAGTCGGCGCGCAGTGAGTCCACCGGGTCGTTGCTCTTGGCCCACTCGCTGAACACCTCATCACGATGGCTGTCTTCGGACGCCCATTTCGCCGCATCCACCAGGGTATCGACGACTTTTTGCACATTGCCCGGGTGCTCTTTTTCATAGGCACCGCGCACCACCAAGGCGGTCTGACGGGTGTAGCGCACATCCTGGGCAGGGTTGTCGTAAACGATGTCGATCAGGCCCTTGTCACGCAGCTTGAACAGCTCACGACCACCGAAGGCCGCATCCACGCCATTGGAAACCAGGGCTGCCTGGGTACTGCCGGCATCGAGGTTGATCACCTTGATATCGCGCTCGCTCATGCCGTGCGCTGCCAGCAGGTTGATCGACACCAGATGACCGTTGGTGCCGCGAAACACCGCGACCTTCTTGCCTTTGAGGTCTTCGATGGTCTTGATGTCAGAGCCCTTTGGCACCGCCAGATACAGGTTGGCCCGCACCCCCAGTGCTGCCAGCAGTTTGGTGTCCAGCCCGTTGGAGCGCCCGACCACCGCCGGCAGATCACCCTGATAGGCGAAGTCCAGCTGCTGGTTGGACAACGCTTCGTTGACCGCAGGGCCAGCGCCTTTGAAGAAGAACCACTGCACCTCGGTGCCGGTACCGGCGAAGGCTTTTTCCAGCAGTTGCTGGTTGCGCACGATGCCCAGCGGCGAGCCACTGAACGTGACCGGATCACCGCCACCGGCGCTCGCCACACCGACGCGCAACACATCGGCCTCGGCCAGCGGAACAGCCATGACCGCCGCCAGCACGGCGGCAATGCGGGTCTTGCGCAACAGGGCATTTACTTTGAATGTGGCCATGGGCAGGTCTTCCTTGAAGCAATAAGGCGCGGCCCGTCAGGCGGCGAGGTGTTTTTTGTCGGCTTCGGTTTTCGGCGAGCGGGTGCCCGGGGTCGGCTTGAGCGCCTGGCTCAGGCGGCCGTCGACACCCACCGGCACATCGCCGTCGATGGTGGTGCGACGTACGATGCGCGGGGCATCGCCGTAGTCGTTGATCGCAATATGCTGGGTGGCGCGGTTATCCCAGATCACCACATCACCTTCCTGCCAGCGCCAGCGCACTGTGTTGTCGACATGGGTAATGCGGTCATGGAACAGGCGAATCAGTTGCTTGGAATCGTTGCTGCTCACACCCTGAATATCTTTGACAAAGTGGCCCAGCAACAAACTTCTTTCGCCCGATTCCGGGTGAACGCGAACCAGCGGATGTTCAGTTTCATAAACTTCGGCAGTGAACTGTTCGCGATAGCGCTTGAGACCGGACTCATCGGTACCGCGAGGCGTCGCATAGTCATAAACATTGGTGTGCAGGGCGCGCAAGTTGTCCGCAAGTTGCTTTAACGGTTCGGGTAAGTCGTTATAAGCCGAGGCGGTATTGGCCCACACTGTGTCGCCGCCATAGGGTGGAATGACCACACCGCGCAAGATGGAGATTTTCGGGTAATTGGCCACAAAGGTCACATCGGTATGCCAGGAGTTGGCGCGGGTTTCCTTGGCGTCCAGGTGCAGGATGGCGGAACTTTGCTCGGCAGAGCGCACGGTCGGGTGGGGCACCTGATCACCGAAGCGGCGGGAAAATGCTTCGTGCTCGGCGTCGCTTAAATGCTGGTCGCGAAAGAACAGGACTTTATATTTCAACAAGGCCTGATGAATAAACTCGAATGTTTCGCCACTGATATCACCGCCCAGTTTTACGCCTTCAAGTTGTGCACCAATTCGACCCGCTACGGGTTTTACTTGAATAGTCATCGCCCCACTCCTGCTTCACGAGTTGTTGTGAACAGATCATAAAGGCATAAAAACTCGGGCAGCCAATCACTTTTTAGTCTAACGATAGATGAGCAGTTTTATAGAACATGTCCGGTGTTAGCGGGGTTAAATGGTTATAAACTTTTCAGTTGTAAGTTAATAACCCTTTCAATTATTCACCTGTTTGCCTGGCTCGCGCATAACCGCTTTACGACGCGGCAACCGGCCATTGAGCAGCGGTGGAGCGAGACTCTTCCCCGATTTGGACAGGCGCAAGCGAGCGGGATTACGCTCGGATGTTTCACGGGAATGAAAGCGAATCGTCGTACGAATCACCTGATTATCTCTAGCTAGGCTCACAGAACTGACCACCCTTCTTTGGTTTGGTGGCTTAAATTCAGGAGCGCATATGAACAACGCAGAACACTTAACCGCCCAATGGCACTTGCAAAAGAAACGGGCAGAGGTCAGCGTAATGACAAACGTCATTACACGAGTCAAAGCCATGGCCTCAATCAACATTCGCATTGACGATGAACTCAAAGCCCGCGCTTACCAGGAACTTGAGCGCCTGGGTGTCACCCCCTCTGAACTGGTCCGCCAGGCATTTCAGTACGTAGCCGAACGCGGCCAACTGCCCTTTCGCCCCATGCTGGTAACCGAAGAAGACGAAGCCCTCATCAACACTGTGCGCGAACGCCTGGCTGCACCGCAAAGGGTCAAGGTAACACTGGATGACCTTTGATCTTGAGTTTGACCAGCGCGCACTCAAGGAATGGCACAAGCTCGCAGACCGGTCATGCAGCAACTCAAGAGCAAACTGTCAGAGGTGTTGCTCAACCCCCGCGTTGAAGCCAACCGGCTGCGCAAGCTGCCCGATTGCTACAAAATCAAGTTACGCAGCGCGGGTTACCGACTGATCTATCAGGTCATTGATCAAGAGGTTGTGGTGTTCGTCGTCGCCGTTGACAAGCGCGAACACGAGACCGCGTATCGCAAGGCGCAGACCGCTTGAAGTAAGCCACCCCATTAAAGGCAAGCGCAAATCCAAAGCCCTGTAAAATCCAGGTTTTCAACTGGGTCAACACCTCTGGCATATGCCTTGCACCCTCGCAGTATGCTTTTGCCAAGGTGCTGCCTCCCATGAACGAATCACTCGCCGGCCCTCTGGCCTGGGTCAACGGCAGCGATGCCCCGGAAAAAACCGAAATCAACCTCGGTTTTATGGCCCTCAGCGATTGTGCCTCGGTGGTGGTGGCCGCCACTCAAGGGTTCGCCCAGCCCTTCGGGCTGACGCTGAACCTCAAGCGCCAGTCGTCCTGGGCCAGCCTGCGGGACAATCTGGTGAACGGCCAGCTCGACGCCGCCCACAGCCTCTACGGGCTGATCTACGCCGTGCACCTGGGCATTGGCGGCGTGGCGGCCACCGACATGAGCGTACTCATGGGGCTTAACCAAAACGGCCAGAGCCTCAACCTCTCCCACGGTTTGCAGGCCCTGGGCGTGACCCGTCCTGAGGCGCTGCAACAACACGTGCACCAAAGTCGATCGAAACTGACCTTCGCCCAGACTTTTCCCACGGGCACTCATGCCATGTGGCTGTATTACTGGCTGGCGAGTCAGGGCATTCATCCGCTGCAAGACGTCAACAGCGTAGTGGTACCACCGCAACAGATGGTTGCGCACTTGCTGGCAGGTCGCATTGACGGCTTTTGCGTCGGCGAGCCTTGGGCTGCCAGCGCGGTTGCACAGAATATGGGGTTTACCCTCGCCACCACCCAGGCGCTGTGGCCCGATCACCCGGAAAAAGTCCTGGGCTGTACCCGGGCGTTTGTCGAGCAGTTCCCCAATACCGCCCGGGCGCTGGTGATGGCGATCCTGGAAGCCAGCCGCTTTATCGAGCAGAACGACGAAAACCGGCGCAGTACCGCGCAGTTGCTGAGCGCCCCCGAGTACCTGAATGCACCCGTAGAGTGCATCGCGCCGCGCCTCCTCGGCGACTACAACGACGGCCTGGGCAAGCACTGGCAAGACCCGCACGCCCTGCGTTTTTATGGTGACGGCGAGGTCAACCTGCCGTACCTGTCCGATGGCATGTGGTTTATGACCCAGTTCCGCCGCTGGGGCTTGCTGCGCGAAGACCCGGACTACCTCGGTGTTGCCCGTCAGGTTCAGCAATTGGCCCTGTACCGCGACGCGGCCAACGCCGTTAACGTGCCGGCAGGTGCCGCAAACATGCGCAGCAGCCAGTTGCTCGATGGCAAGGTGTGGGACGGCTCGGATCCCGCAGGCTATGCCCGAAGCTTTGCGCTGCATGCCATGAGCACCCGCGCTCCTCTTGCTGCCCGTCGTTGACCGGAGCCACCCCCATGCTGCGTATCTTGCTGATCAACGACACGGCGAAAAAAGTCGGCCGCCTGAAAGCCGCGCTGAGTGAAGCCGGATTTGAGGTAATCGATGAGTCGGGCCTGACCATCGACCTGCCTGCTCGCGTCGAAACGGTGCGCCCGGACGTGATCCTGATCGATACCGAGTCGCCAAGCCGCGATGTGATGGAGCAAGTGGTGTTGGTGTCTAGGGACCAACCACGACCGATTGTCATGTTCACCGACGAGCACGACCCAGGCGTGATGCGTCAGGCGATCAAGTCAGGGGTTAGCGCCTACATTGTCGAAGGCATTCACGCACAGCGCTTGCAGCCAATTCTCGATGTGGCCATGGCTCGCTTCGAGAGCGACCAGGCCCTGCGCGCCCAACTGCATGCCCGCGACCAGCAACTGGCCGAGCGCAAGCGCATCGAACTGGCCAAGGGTCTGCTGATGAAGATGAAAAGCTGCAACGAAGAAGAGGCTTACACCCTGATGCGCCGCCAGGCCATGAGCCGCCAACAAAAACTGATACAGGTGGCGGAACAGATCATAGCCATGAGTGAGCTTCTGGGTTGACCCATGATCCTCCTCAATTGGCACAGTTTTCGCTAAGCAATCCTTACCGGTAACCAACGGCGGTTGCCCCATCTACGACAGAGACGTCGCTCCCCTGATTCGCCCATGGCGGATCCGGCAGCGGCGTTTTTTCGTTTTGGCCCCAGCGACCGGGGCCGGTGGTGCGGCCGTTACGGCGCCCCATCGCAACTCTTCTTCTAAAAACGATCAACCGTTGAGGTGCGCGATGAATTCAAGCTTCTGGAAGTCCGGCCATACTCCAACCCTGTTCGCGGCGTTTCTGTATTTCGACCTGAGTTTTATGGTCTGGTATCTGCTCGGCCCACTGGCCGTGCAAATCGCCACCGACCTGCACCTGACCACGCAACAGCGTGGGCTGGTGGTGGCCACGCCGATCCTCGCGGGGGCCGTGCTGCGCTTTGTGATGGGCCTGCTGGCTGATCGCCTGTCTCCCAAAACCGCCGGGCTGATCGGTCAGGTCATTGTTATTGGTGCGCTGTTTGTGGCCTGGAAGCACGGTATTCACAGCTACGAGCAGGCTCTTTTGCTGGGACTGTTTCTGGGCATGGCTGGCGCCTCGTTTGCCGTTGCGTTGCCGCTGGCCTCGCAGTGGTATCCACCGCAACACCAGGGCAAGGCAATGGGCATCGCCGGTGCAGGCAACTCTGGCACGGTGTTCGCTGCGCTACTGGCCCCGGTGCTGGCAGCGGCCTATGGCTGGAGCAATGTGTTCGGCTTTGCCCTGATCCCGCTGGTGCTGTGCATTTTCGTGTTTGCCTGGTTGGCCAAAAACGCCCCGGAACGGCCCGTGGCCAAGTCCATGAGCGATTACTTCAAGGCCCTGGGCGACCGCGACAGTTGGTGGTTCATGTTTTTCTACAGCGTGACGTTCGGCGGCTTTATCGGCCTGGCCAGCGCCCTGCCCGGCTATTTTAACGATCAATACGGACTAAGCCCGGTGACGGCGGGTTACTACACAGCCGCCTGTGTGTTTGGCGGCAGTTTGATGCGGCCGCTGGGCGGTGCGCTGGCGGATCGCTTCGGCGGTATTCGTACCCTGTTGGGGATGTACACCCTGGCGACCATCAGCATCGCCGCCGTAGGTTTCAACCTGCCAAGCTCCTATGCAGCACTGGCGCTTTTCGTCTGCACAATGCTGGGATTGGGTGCAGGTAACGGGGCAGTTTTCCAATTGGTGCCTCAGCGCTTTCGTCGTGAAATTGGCGTTATGACGGGCTTGATCGGCATGGCAGGCGGCATTGGTGGTTTCGCCCTCGCAGCAGGCATGGGCGCGATTAAACAAAGCACCGGCAGCTATCAACTGGCCTTGTGGTTATTTGCCAGCCTTGGCGTACTGGCCTGGTTCGGCCTGCACGGGGTCAAGCGCCGCTGGAGAACAACCTGGGGCTCGGCTGCCGTGACCGCTGCCCGAGTGTGAGGCTGCGATGAGTCTGCAACTGAGTTTCGCCCACGCCAGCGCCATCGGCCCTCGCGCAGAGAATCAGGACGCACTGCGCGAAGTCACGCCTGTGCCCATGCTGGCGGCAAGCAAGGGGCATTTATTTGCCATTGCCGATGGCGTCAGCCAATGCGCCGATGGCGGCCTGGCCGCCCGTTCGACTTTGCAGGCACTGGCGCTGGACTACTACGCCACACCAGAAACCTGGAGCGTCGCCCAGGCACTGGAGCGTTTGCTGCTCGCGCAAAATAGCTGGCTGCGCGCCAATGGCGGCGGGCAACCGCTGCTGACCACGGTAAGTGCTGTGGTCATGCGCGGCAGGCGTTTTACGTTGGCCCATGTGGGTGATTGCCGGGTCTACCGCTGGCACGCCGGGGCCTTGCGACGCATCAGCGAAGATCACGTCTGGGACCAGCCGGGTATGCAGCATGTGCTCAAGCGGGCGCTGGGGCTGGATCAGTATCTGGTGGTGGATTTTCTGGACGGTGAACTGCAACAGGGCGAGACCTTTGTGCTGCTTAGTGACGGTATATGGTCGACCCTGGGCGATACCGCCATAGCCGCCCTGTTGCGTGATCTTCCCGATCTGCAAAGCGCCGCCAGCACGCTGGTGAATGCCGCGCATCGGGCAGGCAGTCAGGACAATGCCAGCGCTCTGCTGGTGAGGGTCGACGCCCTGGGGGAAAGCGCCATCGGCGACGCCCTGGCGCAACTGCAGCAATGGCCACTACCGCCCGCGCTCAAACCGGGGCAACACTTTGAAAACTGGCAGGTCGAAAGCCATGTTGGCCAGAGCCAGCAATCACTGCTCTACCGGGTGCGGGATGCACAGCAACAGCCCTGGCTACTGAAAACCCTGCCGGCCCATCTGCACGACGATCACCTGGCAGGGCAAGCGCTGCTATCGGAAGAGTGGTTCCTCAAGCGCGTGGCGGGTCGTCATTTCCCCGAGGTGCACCCCGCCAGCCAGCGTCAGCATTTGTACTACGTGATGCGTGAATACCCAGGCACCACCCTGGAAAATCTCTATACCAAGCGCGGGCCTCTGCCCCTGGCACAATGGCTGGATCTGGCCGAGCGCCTGTTGCGAGCTGTGGGCCTGTTACACCGACGGCAGATTTTTCATCGCGATATCAAACCGCACAATCTGTTGCTGGGTGACGACGGTGAATTGCGCTTGCTGGACTTTGGGCTGGCCTACTGCCCCGGTCTGTCGGAGGATCTGCCATCAACGTTGCCCGGCACACCCAGTTATCTCTCCCCGGAAGCCTTTCGCGGCGAAAAACCCAGCCCCGGACAGGATCTCTACGCCGTGGGCGTGACGCTGTATTACCTGCTGACCGGGCATTACCCCTACGGAGAAATCGAAGCATTTCAGCGTCCGCGCTTTGGTATGCCTGTTAGCGCCAGTCGTTATCGACCCGATCTGCCGGAGTGGATTGCCCATAACCTTGAGCGCGGGGTTGCCGCCGATCCGGCACAACGCTTTGAAACGGCCGAAGAATGGCTGCTACAACTGGAGCAGGGTGAGCGCCAGAGCTTGAGCGTGCGCCCCCGGCCCTTGCTGGAGCGCGAGCCGTTAAAGGTATGGCGGACGGTGGCATCAGTGTCGTTGTTGATAAATCTGGTGCTGATATTTTTGCTGTCTCACCCATAAAGGTGTTCGCTACAGGGCAAGCGGCGCCCCAATAACGGGCGAGGCGCATTGCATCGGTGCACAAAAACACCCCGCGAATATCCAGACATCGTGTAAACACGGGCTCTTGTCAACTTGGCACAACCACTGCATTAGCTAATCCATCAAACATAAAACCCGGTCTTCAACGACGAATACCAGGTTTCCCGAGAGAACGGGACAAGGACAAAGGCGTCCTCGCTAGGCAACTAGCGGGACGCCTTTTTTTGTTTTTGCACAATGTGTCGAGCAAGGCCGCAATGCCCCCCCAGAAGGCCGGCCTTGCTCGCGGAGAACCTGATGAAAAAACTCAAACTGGTGATGATCGGCAACGGCATGGCCGGGGTTCGCACCCTGGAAGAGTTGCTCAAACTGAGCAACGAGCTGTACGAGATTACGGTCTTCGGCGCCGAACCTCACGCCAACTACAACCGTATCCTGCTCTCGCCCGTTCTGGCCGGGGAACAGACCTTCGAGGAGATAGTGCTCAACGATCTGGACTGGTACCTGGACAACAACATCAAGCTGCTGCTCAACCGCAAGGTGGTGCAGATCGACCGGGCCAGGCGCCGGGTTATCGCCGAAGACGGTACCGAAGCCGAGTACGACCGTCTGCTGATTGCCACCGGCTCTACGCCCTTTATCCTGCCGATCCCCGGCAACACCCTGGACGGTGTGATCGGCTACCGCGATATTGCCGATACCCAGGCGATGATCGATACCGCCAAAACCCATAAACACGCGGTGGTCATCGGCGGCGGACTGCTGGGGCTGGAGGCAGCCAATGGCCTGATGCTGCGCGGCATGCATGTGACCGTGGTGCATATCGGCGAATGGCTGCTGGATCGCCAACTCGACCCGATCAGCGGCCAACTGCTGCAAAATGCTCTTGAAGCACGCGGCCTGCATTTTCGCCTGTGCGAACAGACCAATGCCCTGCACGATGCTGGCAATGGCCGGGTGGGCTCGGTGGAGTTCAAGAACGGCGAGATCATCCCTGCAGATCTGGTGGTGATGGCTGCCGGTATTCGGCCCAATACCGAGCTTGCCGAGCAGGCGGGCATCCCCTGCAATCGCGGCATTCTCGTCAACGACACCCTGCAAACCTACGATCCGCGCATTTACGCCATCGGCGAATGCGCCAGCCATCGCGGCATCGCTTACGGCCTGGTGGCGCCACTGTTCGAGCAGGCCAAGGTCTGCGCCAACCACCTCGCGCAACTGGGTTTTGCCCGCTATCAAGGCTCGGTCACGTCGACCAAACTTAAGGTCACCGGCATCGATCTGTTCTCGGCAGGCGACTTTATGGGCGGTGAAGGCACTGAAATCATCACCCTCAGCGACCCGATCGGCGGGGTCTACAAAAAGCTGGTGATCAAGGACGACATTCTGGTGGGTGCCTGCCTGTACGGCGATACCGCAGACGGCGGCTGGTACTTCCGGCAAATCCGTGAGAATCACGCCATCGGTGAGATCCGCGATCATTTGATGTTTGGTGAAAATGCCATAGGCGATGTCGGCCATCAGGGCCAGGACAAGGCCATGAGCATGGCCGACACCGCCGAAATCTGCGGTTGCAATGGCGTGTGCAAGGGCACCATCGTCAAGGCTATTCAAGAGCACGGGCTGTTCAGCGTTGATGAGGTCAAAAAGCACACCAAGGCGGCCAGCTCCTGCGGTTCATGCGCGGGGTTGGTGGAGCAGATTTTGATCAACACCGTGGGGGGCGCGGCGGACGTCAAACCCAAAAGCGAAAAAGCCATCTGCGGCTGCAGCGACCTGAACCACGGACAAATCCGCCGGGCCATTCGCGAGCAACATTTGCTGACCATCGCCGACACCCAGCGCTACCTGAACTGGCGCTCGCCCAACGGCTGCGCCACCTGCCGCCCGGCGCTCAACTACTACCTGATTTCCACCTGGCCGGGAGAGGCCCGCGATGATCCGCAATCACGGCTAATAAACGAAAGGGCCCACGCAAACATTCAAAAAGACGGCACCTATTCCGTCGTCCCGCGGATGTGGGGCGGCGTCACCAACCCGTCCGAGCTGCGGCGTATTGCCGATGTGGCCGACAAGTACAACGTGCCGATGGTCAAGGTTACCGGCGGGCAGCGCATCGATCTGCTGGGGATAAAAAAACACGACCTGCCGGGCGTGTGGAAGGATCTGGACATGCCCTCGGGGCATGCCTACGGCAAATCCATCCGCACGGTAAAGACCTGTGTGGGCAGCGAGTTCTGCCGCTTCGGCACGCAAAACTCGACGCAACTGGGCATCGAACTGGAACACGACCTGTTCAATATGTGGTCGCCGCACAAGGTGAAGCTGGCGGTGTCCGGTTGCCCGCGTAACTGTTCGGAAGCAGGTATCAAGGACGTAGGCATTATCGGCGTGGACTCCGGCTGGGAGATGTATATCGGCGGTAATGGCGGGATCAAAACCGAGGTTGCCGAGTTCTTCGTCAAACTCAAAACGGCTGAAGAAGTACGCGAGTACAACGGTGCCTTTTTACAGTTGTATCGCGAAGAGGCCTTCTACCTCGAGCGCACCGTGCATTACCTGCAACGGGTCGGTATGGAGCACATCAAAAAGGCTGTGCTTGAAGACCCCGAACGGCGCAAGGCGCTCAATGATCGCCTGCAGTTTTCCCTGTCGTTTGAGCAAGACCCGTGGAAAGAGCGCCTGGTGCAGCCGTTGCTGAAAAAGGAGTTCGAGGTCATCCCCGTGAACAATCTGGAGGTGCCGGCATGAACTGGCTCGATATCTGTTCACTTGAGGAGATCAACACCCTGGGGTCACGGATCATCAGCGGACCGAAGGGTGATATCGCGATTTTTCGCACAAGCGACGACGAAGTGTTCGCCCTCGACGACCGCTGCCCGCACAAGGGCGGCCCGCTGTCCCAGGGCTTGATCTACGGCAAGCGCGTCGCCTGCCCGCTGCACAACTGGCAGATCGATCTGCAAAGCGGCGAAGCCCAGGCCCCGGACATCGGTTGCGCCCACCACCATCAGGCTCGGGTGGAAAATGGCCGTGTGCAGTTGGCCTTGCGGGACGCAGGCTGATGAGCCGCCAGATCACCGCCTCCACCTGCTGCTACTGCGGGGTCGGCTGCGGCGTGCTGATCGAACATGATGGCGAGCGTATTCTCGGCGTCAGCGGCGATCCGGCGCATCCGGCCAACTTTGGCAAGCTTTGCAGCAAAGGCTCGACCCTGCACCTGACCGGCGATCTCAATGCCCGCGCGCTGTACCCGCAACTGCGCCTGGGCAAGGCGCTGGCCCGTGGTCGCAGCGACTGGGACAGCGCCCTTGATCACGCGGCCAATGTGTTCGCCGCCACCATCGCCGAGCACGGCCCCGACAGCGTGGCGTTTTATATCTCGGGGCAGTTGCTGACCGAGGATTACTACGCCTTCAACAAACTGGCCAGGGCGCTGGTGGGCACCAACAATATCGACAGCAATTCGCGGCTGTGCATGTCCTCGGCCGTGGTCGGCTACAAACGAAGCCTGGGCGCCGATGCGCCGCCTTGCAGCTATGAAGACCTGGAGCTGAGCGATTGCGTGATGATCGTCGGCAGCAATATGGCCTACGCACATCCGGTACTGTTTCGCCGCCTGGAGGAGGCAAAAGCCCGACGTCCGCAGATGAAAGTCATCGTTATCGACCCGCGGCGTACCGATACCTGCGATCTGGCCGACCTGCATCTGGCAATTTTACCGGGCACCGACGTCGCGTTGTTTCACGGGATTTTGCATTTATTGCTGTGGGAAGACTGGGTCGATCGCGACTTTATCCAGGCCCACACTCAGGGCCTGCCCGAGCTGAAAAGCCTGGTGCGCGATTACACCCCGCAGATGGTCTCGCAATTGTGCGGCATCAGCGTCGAGCAACTGCAGCAATGCGCCGAATGGGTGGGCACCTCGCCAAGTTTTTTATCGCTGTGGTGCATGGGCCTGAACCAGTCCACCGCCGGCAGCGCAAAAAACAGCGCCCTGATCAATCTGCATCTGGCCACCGGGCAAATCGGCCGCCCGGGTGCAGGGCCGTTCTCGCTGACCGGTCAGCCCAATGCCATGGGCGGGCGCGAAACCGGTAGCCTGTCCAACTTGTTACCCGGCCATCGTGATGCGGCCAATGCCGAACACCGGGCCGAAGTCGCCGCTTACTGGGGGGTTGAGCAACTGCCGCAGAACACCGGCCTGAGCGCCATCGAACTCTTTGAGCAAATGGCCAGCGGCAAGGTCAAGGCCGTGTGGATCGCCTGCACCAACCCCGCGCAATCCATGCCGGACCAGACTGCCGTGCGGGCGGCGTTGCAGGCCTGCCCGTTTGTGGTGCTGCAAGAGGCGTTTCACACCACCGAAACCGCGGCCTTCGCCGACCTGCTGTTGCCCGCCGCCAGTTGGGGAGAAAAGGACGGCACAGTGACAAACTCTGAACGGCGTATTTCCCATGTACGCAAAGCCATCCCGGCACCAGGCGAAGCCCGTTCAGACTGGGCAATTACGGTGGATTTCGCACAGCGCCTGGAAAAACATCTGCGTCCCGAGCACAGCAGCCTGTTTGCATTTGAAACTGAAGCCCAGGTGTTCGATGAATACAAGCACCTGACCTCTGGCCGTGATCTGGACCTGTCGGGTATCAGCCATGCAGTGCTCGATGCCATCGGCCCGCAACAGTGGCCCTTCCCGATGGGGGCCCGTGAAGGCACAGCGCGGCTGTATCTGGACAGGGCATTCCCTACCGCCACCGGTCGTGCGCAGTTCGTGGCTGAGCCCTACCGCGCCGCCAAAGAGCAGCGCGACGCACGCTTCCCCCTCACGCTGATCACTGGTCGCCTGCGCGACCAATGGCACGGCATGAGTCGCACCGGCACGGCCGCGCAATTGTTCGGTCACGTCAGCGAAGCGGTGTTGAGCCTGCACCCGGACGAATTGCGCCGTCATCGCCTGCAGCCCGGAGATCTGGTCAGCCTCAAGAGTCGGCGCGGCGCCGTGATTATTCCAGTCAGCAGCGACGACAGCGTGCGCCCGGGGCAGGCGTTTTTGCCGATGCACTGGGGTGACCGCTTCCTCAAGGGCGGGGTCAACACCTTGACCGTGCCAGCGTTTGACCCGCTGTCCAAACAACCGGAACTCAAACACAGCGCCGTGCGCCTGGAACCGGCGCAATTACCTTGGCACCTTTTCGCCCTGATCGAGGGTGATGTTCAACAGAACTTCGAGACACTGCGCCAGCTCTGCGAAACCTTTTCGTACGTCAGTTTCAGCCTGACTGGCCGCGAGCGCCCTGCGTTACTGATCCGTGCCGCCAGCGCCAGCGCACCCGATCCGCAACTGCTACGCGAGATTGATCAATGCCTGGAGCTCAACGAGGGGCCGGTACTGGCTTACGACGACCCGCGCCGCGCCATTGGCAAGCGGGTGCGCATCGAGCACGGAAGCATCACTGCGATTCGTCTGGCGGGCGAAACCCTGGCACGGCACTGGCTGCAAAACCTGTGGCAGGAAGGCCGCGCCGACGAGCAATTGCGCCGCTGGCTGCTGGCGCCACTGAGCGCGCCACCGGGCAACGCCAACGCCCCGACCGCTGGCAACTCGATTGTGTGCAATTGCAAGAACGTCAGTCAGAGCGTGATTGAGGCTGGCATCGCCCAAGGGCTGGACTTGCAGGGACTGAAAAGATCGTTGGGCTGCGGGACGCAATGCGGCTCCTGTGTCCCGCAAATCAAGCGCTTGCTGACTGCCCAGGCGCAGCCGGTCGCCATTAACCCGTGAGGAAATCACAATGAGTGCAAAAGTCTGGCTGGTAGGCGCAGGGCCGGGTGATCCCGAACTGCTGACGCTCAAGGCCGTGCGCGCCCTGCGCGAAGCGGATGTCGTATTGATTGACGATCTGGTCAATGACGCGGTGCTGGAGCATTGCCCCGCTGCGCGGGTGATTTCGGTGGGCAAACGCGGGGGCTGTCGTTCGACTCCACAGGCGTTTATTCATCGCCTGATGCTGCGTTATGCCCGCCACGGCAAATGCGTGGTTCGACTCAAGGGCGGCGACCCATGCATTTTCGGCCGTGGCGGTGAAGAGGCACAGTGGTTGCGTGAACACGGGGTTGAGGTGGAACTGGTCAATGGCATCACGGCCGGCCTGGCAGGCGCGACGCAATGCGCTATCCCCCTGACCCTGCGCGGCGTGGCCCGTGGGGTGACGCTGGTGACGGCACACACCCAGGATGACAGCCAGGTGAACTGGCAGGCGCTGGCGCAAAGCGGCACGACCCTGGTGGTGTATATGGGGGTAGCTAAGTTGAGCGAGATCCGCGAACAATTGCTGGCGGGCGGCATGACGGCGGACATGCCGGTGGCCATGATCGAAAATGCCTCCCTGCCCCACCAGCGCGAATGCCGCAGCGACCTGACGGCGATGGAGAAAGATGCCCAGGCGTTTGAACTCAAGAGCCCGGCGATTCTGGTGATTGGTCGCGTGGCAGCATCCAGCGCGGCACAACCATCACGGGAGGAGAATGTGTGGGAGCCGGGCTTGCCCGCGATGCAGGCAACCCGCTAGTTCTGAAGGGAATTTTAACTGTGGGAGCGAGCCTGCTCGCGAACGACTTTCGCGAGCAGGCTCGCTCCCACAGGGAGGGTTGACCGGCAACAGAGTATCTACAGAAATGGCGCAGAAGGGGTGATCTCAAACGACCCCCTTCGCCTCAACGTTTACCCCGCTGCGGGCCACAAGCCACGCGCAAAGCGACTTGTGACTGAGCCAAATCGACCCCCGCCGTCATCCCGGTGTCATGGGGCTTTGTTTCCTTGACGGGCATTCAGCCCTCAAGGAGCCCCCATGATTCGCCCCACATTACTGGCCCTCGCGCTTTTTTCCGTGATCAACAGCGCTTGCGCCGCCCCCGACACGCCGCTGCCCCACTCCCCCGGCGCGCCTTATGCCGCCAGTGGCCTGGCCGACCGTATCGTGCTGACCCCCGGGGCCGATCCTGCCAGGGAAATGGCCGTTACATTCCGCACCGATACCCGCCAGCAGACCAGCCAGCTGCAACTGGCTCCTGCCCTCGATGGCCCGCAACTGGCCAAGGCGGCGCATGAGGTCCAGGGCACAAGCATCAGCCTGGACAACGAGAACGGCGCGGCGTTGTTCCACCAGGTACGCCTGCACGACCTGCAGCCGGGCACGGCCTATGTGTACCGGGTCAAGGGCAGCGACGGCTGGAGTGAGTGGTTGCAGTTCCACACTGCGACCAAGAGTTTCAAGCCGTTCAACTTTATTTATATGGGCGATGTGCAGAACGACATTCTGTCACTGGCCTCGCGCAGCATTCGCCAGGCCTTGCAGAGCGTGGCCAACCCCGCGTTGATCGTGCATGCCGGTGACCTGGTGTCGCAACGCGAAGACCTGGTACACGACGATCAATGGGGCGAATGGAACCAGGCAGGTGGTTTCAATTACGGGATGATTCCCCAGCTAGTGGCCGCCGGCAACCACGAATACCTCGACGGCCTCAACCCCGACGGCAGCGAAACCCGCACTCTCGGGCCGCACTGGAGCCGCCAGTTCGCCCTGCCGCAAAACGGTGTTGATGGGCTCAAAGACACCACCTACTTTGTCGACTATCAGGGTGTGCGGTTTATCGTCCTTGATGGCACCTCGGCGCTCGATATGGGTACCCTTGATCAACAGACCCGCTGGCTTGAGCAGAGCCTGAAAACCAGCCCCGCACGCTGGAATATCGTGGTCACTCACCAGCCGGTCTACACCTGCGCCCGCCCCGAAGATACCGAGCCGTTGAAAACTGCCTGGAAGCCGCTGTTCGAGCGTTATGCGGTGGACCTGGTGTTGCAGGGCCATGATCACTGCTACAGCCGTGTCAGCAACGAGGCCGGGCGTGTTGCGTCCAAAGCCGCACAAGCCGGCGGCAAGATTCAGGGACCGGTGTATATGGTCTCGGTGGCGGGTTCGAAGATGTATGGCCTCAATGACCGGGCCCGGCAGCAACCGGATCGCAGTGCTGAAGAAACCCAGCTGTACCAGACGGTCGACGTACAGGACTCAAGGCTGAAGGTGCGCAGCTACACCGCGGCTGGCAAGTTGTATGACGCCTTTGACCTGGAGCGCGACGGCAAAAATCGCAACCACTTGCGCGAGCCGGTGAAAAACCTGCCCGCCGAACGCGCCTGCACGCAAACGGCTGGCCCCGACGGCTTCGCCTGCAGCTCAAGGGCCAAGTAACCCGCTGCTACGGGAAAACTTCAACTGTGGGAGCGAGCAGGCTCGCTCCCACTGGAAGGTATCTACGGGGTTCGGCGGCACCTCACTGCTCTAGGTGATCGGCGCCGGATTGAACAGGGTGATGTCGTTGTGCAATTTGTGCTGCTCGGCCCAGGTATGTTGTTTACCGCTGGCCACGTCCAGGTAGTAATGGAACAGTTCCCAGCCCAACTCTTCGATACTCGCGCGCCCGGTGGCGATGCGCCCGGCGTCGATATCGATCAAGTCCGGCCAGCGTCGGGCCAGCTCAGTACGGGTCGAGACTTTCACCACCGGTGCCATCGCCAACCCATAAGGCGTGCCGCGACCTGTGGTGAATACGTGCAGGTTCATACCGGCGGCCAGTTGCAAAGTACCGCAGACAAAATCGCTGGCAGGCGTGGCACAAAAAATCAGGCCCTTGCCCTTGACCCGTTCGCCGGGCCCCAGCACGCCATTGATCGCGCTGCTGCCGGATTTGACGATGGAACCCAGGGACTTTTCGACAATATTCGAGAGCCCGCCTTTCTTGTTCCCCGGCGTGGTGTTGGCACTGCGATCCGCCTCACCCTTGGCCAGGTAACGGTCGTACCAGTCCATTTCACGCACCAGTTCACGGGCGACGGTTTCGTTGGCAGCACGGGAAGTCAGCAGGTAGATGGCGTCGCGCACTTCGGTGACTTCGGAAAACAGCACCGTCGCCCCTGCCCGCAGCAGCAGGTCCGAGGCAAAACCCAACGCCGGGTTGGCGGTGATGCCGGAGAACGCATCGCTGCCACCGCACTGCATACCTAAAATCAGCTCGGACGCCGGCACGGTTTCGCGGCGACGTTGATCGAGTTTTTTCAACCGCACTTCGGCCAGCGCCATGATCTGTTCGATCATTTCGGTAAAGCCGTGGCTGGAGTCCTGCAAGCGATACAACCACGGCTCGCTCAAGTCCACTGAGCTGTCGTTTTCGTGCATCACCTGGCCGGCCTGGAGCTTTTCGCAGCCCAGACTGATCACCAGTGCTTCGCCACCCAGGTTGGGGTTGCGCGCCAGGTTGCGCACGGTACGGATCGGGATATAGGCGTCGGTGGCGCTGATCGCCACGCCGCAGCCGTAGCTGTGGGTCAGGGCCACCACATCATCGACATGCGGGTAACGGGGCAACAACTCCTCCTTGATACGCTTGACCGCATGGTCCAGCACGCCGGTCACACACTGCACGGTGGTGGTGATGCCGAGGATATTGCGCGTCCCGACCGTGCCATCGGCGTTGCGATAACCCTCGAAGGTGAAGCCCTCAAGTGGCATTTGCGGTGCGGGAACATCGGTGGCCAGTGGCAGACTGTCGAGGGGCGGTGCGGTGGGCATGCGCAGTTGGTCCTCATTGACCCAACTGCCCCGCGCAATGGCTTGCAGGGCATAGCCGATCACCTGACCGTAGCGGATCACCTCGCCACCTTCGGCAATAGCCGCCAGCGTGACCTTGTGGCTCTGGGGGACAAAATCCACCGTCACCAGCCCGTCGGCAAACACAGTACCCGCCGGTACGCCCTGGTCGTTGACCACCACCGCGACATTATCCCGCGGGTGCAGGCGGATCGAGCGCGGTGAGTCGGAATGTTCAATCAACGTCATGACGCCGCTCCTCAACTATGGACAGGTAAAATGTCAGCGATTTTCGGGTCGCTGGTCGGTGGTTCTTTAAGTACCACACGCTTGATCGGGCCGACGATCACCAGATAGCTGAAGACCGCCACCAGTGCGTTGCAACCGACAAACACCAGCGCCCATTTGAACGAGCCGGTGGCACTGATGATGTAGCCAATGACGATCGGGGTAGTGATGGAAGCGATGTTACCGAAGGTATTGAACAGGCCGCCGCTCAAGCCGGCGATCTGCTTGGGCGAGGTGTCGGAAACCACGGCCCAGCCCAGTGCGCCCACGCCCTTGCCGAAGAAGGCCAGGGCCATAAAGCCCACCACCATCCATTCAATGTCCACATAGTTGCAGGCCACGATACTGCTCGATACCAGCAGGCCGGCGATGATCGGCGCCTTGCGGGCGAAGGTCAGGGAGTGGCCCTTGCGCAGCAGGTAATCGGAAATGACCCCGCCCAGCACGCCGCCGATAAACCCGCAGACCGCCGGCAGTGAGGCAATAAAGCCGGCCTTGAGGATGGTCATGCCGCGATCCTGCACCAGGTACACCGGGAACCAGGTCAGAAAGAAATAAGTGATGCCATTAATGCAGTACTGACCCAGGTAAACGCCGAGCATCATGCGATTGGTCAGCAGTTGGCGTATATAGTCCCACTTGGGGCCGTCGGCCTTTTTGCCTTTCTGGTCCATGTCGACCATGCCGCCGTTGTCGGCGATGTGTTTGAACTCCGCTTCGTTGATGCGCGGATGCTCACGCGGGCTGTAGATCACTTTGAGCCAGATGCCCGAGAAGACGATGCCGAACACACCCATCACGATAAAGACGTGCTCCCAACCGTAGGAATACACGATCCAGCCCATCAACGGTGCAAACAGCACGGTGGCAAAGTATTGCGCCGAGTTGAAAATAGCTGAGGCCGTGCCACGTTCGGCGGTGGGGAACCAGGCAGCCACGATGCGGGCGTTGCCGGGAAAGGACGGCGCTTCGGCCAACCCCACCAGAAAACGCAGCATGAAGAGCGCCACCACGGCCGTGGACATGCCGAACTCACCGACAAAGCCTTGCAGCACGGTGAACAGGGACCAGGTAAAGATGCTCAGGGCATAGATTTTTTTCGAGCCGAACCGGTCGAGCAACCAGCCACCGGGGATTTGCCCGGCCACATAGGCCCAGCCAAATGCGGAGAAGATATAGCCCAGGGTCACGGCGTCGATGCCGAGGTCTTTTTGCAGGCTGGAACCTGCGATGGCGATAGTGGCACGGTCGGCATAATTGATCGTGGTCACCAGAAAAAGCATGAGCAAAATCAAATAACGGACATGCGTCGGCTTGGTCGCTTGCATGTAGTACTACTCCCACTGATTATTTTTATGTGCGGGTTGATCTGTTTTGGCTGTAGCTGACGGGTGGAACTTATGTGGGAGCTGCGTGAGCCACCGATCGTATTCCTTTACGTAAAAAGCCGCTGATTACTCAGCGGCCTTGGTCATTGCTTACTGCGGGCCTTGCTTGTCGATCAACGCCGCCAGCGCCTCGTACTCGTCCGGCAGCAGATCGGTCAGCGGGGTACGCACCGGGCCTGCGCCGTAACCGGAAATGGTGGCCCCGGCCTTGACGATGCTGACCGCGTAGCCGGCTTTGCGGTTGCGGATGTCCAGGTACGGCAGGAAGAACTCATCGATGATCTTGCCGATCGTGCCGTGATCGTCACGGGCCACCGCACGGTAGAACTCCATCGCGGTTTTCGGGATAAAGTTGAACACCGCCGAGGAGTAAACCGGTACGCCCAATGCCTTATAGGCAGCGGCGTACACTTCGGCCGTCGGCAAGCCGCCCAGATAGCTGAAGCGATCACCCAGGCGGCGACGGATCGACACCATCAATTCGATATCGCCCAGGCCATCCTTGTAGCCGATCAGGTTGGGGCAGCGCTCGGCCAGACGTTCCAGCAGCGGTGCGGTCAGACGGCAAACGTTGCGGTTGTAGACGATCACGCCGATGTTTACCGACTTGCACACAGCCTCAACGTGGGCGGCAACGCCGTCCTGGCTGGCTTCAGTCAGGTAATGCGGTAACAGCAGCAGGCCTTTGGCGCCCAGGCGCTCGGCTTCTTGAGCGTATTCGATGGCCTGGCGGGTCGAACCACCGACACCGGCCAGGATCGGCACGCTGGTAGCGCAGGTATCGACTGCGGTTTTGATCACTTGCGAGTATTCGCTGGCTGCCAGGGAGAAGAACTCACCCGTGCCGCCAGCGGCAAACAGGGCCGAAGCGCCGTACGGAGCCAGCCATTCCAGACGTTTGATGTAACCCTCAGGGTGGAAATCACCTTGAGCATTGAAGTCGGTTATCGGAAAGGACAACAGACCGGAAGAGAGGATGGACTTCAGTTCTTGTGGATTCATTATTCGAACACCCTGGGAGCACGTTGTGATGAGAAATACGTTAGCGATTCGTTGCGTCGTACGTCATCGTACAACTTAAAAAAAGAACGTCAATCTCATTTCTTGAAATCGTGGCTGCCCTGGGGCGAATCAGTTTCGATAAAAACAAAAAAGCCCGTCTAGTACGGGCTTTGGTGGAGTGTGGTGAAAGTGAAATTTAATTTTTGGTAAGTGACAGGTTGTCGTAGAACAGCTCATCGTACGCAGCAATACCCTGTGGGAGGGGCTTGCTCGCGATGCAAGCGCCGCGTTCTGTCAGGCAATCCGCGTCGATACGATCGCGGCCAAGCCCGCTCCCACAGGTGAAGGACGCCCTACCCCCGCTGTGCCTCAGCTTCTTCGTGGGCATGGCGCAGGCGCTCGCGGCTGTTGGTCAGGTGCAGGCGCATGGCAGCGCGGGCCGCTTCCGAATCCTGACGGGCAATGGCCTGGTAGATTTCTTCGTGTTCACGGTTCAGGCGGTCCATGTACTGCTGCTGGTCATCATGGGCCAGACGCGCCGAATTGAGCCGGGTTCGCGGGATAATGCTGGTGCCCAGGTGAGTCATGATGTCCGTGAAGTAGCGGTTGCCGGTCGACAGTGCAATCTGCAAATGGAACTGAAAATCCGAGGCCACGGCATCACCGTTACGCGCGGTGTTTTCATTCAGGGCATCCAGCGCCGCGCGCATTGCGGCCAGTTGTTCGGCACTGCGCCGCTGCGCCGCCAGCCCTGCAGATTCAACCTCCAGGCTGATGCGCAACTCAAGAATCGCCAGCACATCGCGCAATGTGACGACAGTTGCCGGATCGATGCGAAAACCGCTCGGGCTCGGTGTATCCAGCACAAAGGTGCCGATGCCGTGTCGCGTCTCGACTTGCCCTGCGGCCTGCAGTCGGGAAATGGCCTCGCGCACCACCGTACGGCTAACACCATGGGCTTCCATGATCGCCGACTCGGTGGGCAACTTGTCGCCGCGCTTGAGCATGCCGTCGCGGATCTGCTCGGACAGCACCGTCACCAACTCTTGCGCCAGGCTGCGGCGCTTGCGAGGGAGGCGGGGTACGTCGTTGTGGTTTTCCATGGTGAACATTTTTCTCGAAATCAAAAGGATCGGAAGCATTGATGATTAAAGCAGCTGATCTATCGCCTTGGCCGACCTGAACACTGCGAAATCGCGCCCCCGTAGGGACGCATCATAGCTCAAGGCGGTTGTACGATCACCTGCTGACACATGACAACGCAAAACCCCAAGGGCCTGGCCTGCCTGTAATACGGGCGCTGCGGTCTGGCTGGCCGGGTCACGGTATCGCGAGCAGGCTCGCGCCTACTGTGACCCGGCGACCATCAGACGGTCAGTGGCAAAGACTGCTCAGCCTCGACATCGCTCACGGCCAATGTGTCGTCCGGTACCCAGAACAAAAACGGGTCTTTGGCCGGACGGTTATCATGGGCCCGCACACGGCCCTCCTCGGTGACTGTTCCTGCGCGTTCAAAGCCATATACCCGACGTCGCTCGACATGAATGCTCGGCGCCGCGCCTTCGCCGCTGGCAGGCTCGATGTTCATTGCCTTCAAGGTAGCCAGCAAATCATCAATGATCTGCTGACGATCAAGGGTAAAAGCCGATGCAAAGCAACGCCAGAAACGCCAGCCCGCCCGCTCCAGAATACGCTGGCGACGCATGTCGCTGTCCCAGCGGTCCGGGCCGTGGAAGCGGTCGCCGTCACATTCGATGGCCAGGCGACTGTCGTTGTCGCCCTCGACCACCATGTCGATGCGATACGCGCCAACGCCCACCTGCGGAATCACCCGATAGCCACGCTGGGTCAGCTCATCGTACATCTCCTGCTCGAAGCCGGATTCGCACAACTCGCGCAGATCACTGACCTGCGCAGCATCCTGGGTAAAAGGGGTTTCAAAGTGCTCAATCAGGCCGCGGCGCAAACTGTCCACAGGGCTGAGGTCGGTCAGCTCGACACTGCGCACCAGGTACATGCGATCCCGTGCCCGCGAAGCGGCCACGTTGAAGCGCTGGGCTATCGAGTCGCGGCTGTTGGCAAAGCAATCGCCGGGAGAGGCCACCATGCTCAGGAACATGATGTCGCGCTCCTTGCCCTGGAACGTGCGGGCATCGCCACAGCTGATCTGGAACTGGGTAATAGCCTCTTCACCCAGCTCCTTGGTCAGCATCTGCATGATCTTTTGCGCTTGCTCGGCGCCCAGCAGCGAGACCACGCCGATGCTGCGTCCAGTGATCTGCGGCAGGGCGATCAGGCGGCGAATTTCCTCGACGATCACCTGGGCTTCGCCAAGGTTGAACTTGCCTTTCTTCTCCCCGTCCATCACCAGCAGATCCACCAGCGGCGGGTCAAGACGCTCAGTCATCAACGGCAGGCGCAGCGGTTTGAGTTCGTGGTTGTAGAACTCTCGCTTGGAGTATTCGATGATCGGCGCCACACAGCGAAAATGCTCGCGCAGCATGGTGCCGCTCTTGGCAAATACCACTTTGAACAGGTCATACAGCGAACGCTCGGGCGACATCAAGGGCCGATACAGGCCCACCTGATTGCCCAGAAAGCGCGCCATCATGTTCTGCACGCGCTCTTCTTCCATGCCGATACCATCGGGCGATACTTGTTTGTCATCGCCCACCACCAGCACTTTTTTCGCCCGCAGCAACGCCGGCAATGCACTGAGATCCGACTGCGACGCTTCGTCGATAATCACCAGGTCAAAGGCACCGTACTGCGCGGGCAGGCTTTCGCAAATGCGGTAATGCGGCATGATCCAGCACGGGATGGCCGAGATCGCCACATCGGCCGCCAGTCGCGCATCCTGACGATAACGCCCGGCGCGTACGCCGGTGCCCTTGCCGATCTTGCGGATTGCGGTGCGGTACAGCTCAAGGGCTGCCCTGACACTCGGCGTGGCGTTTTCCGACAGCCGCAGCCAGGTTCGTTTGACCACCGCATCCTGATAAAGACGCGACAGACTCAGCTCCAGCTCACCGCGTAACTTGAACAATCGCTTGAGGTCTTCGCGTCCGTCGATGCTTTCGAGGTAGCGGGCCAGACGGCTCAGGCGCCACACATCCAGGCAGTTGTCCGGGAGCAGGCCGTCGACCGGCCCGACGACCGGCTCTTCACGCAAACGGGCGGCCCAGAGCAGGCCGCCGCTTTGCGCGATCAGGTCGGTTACCCGCTGTACGGTCTCAAGGGCAGTGGCCAGGGCCATCACCCGGCGCAACTCGTCCATCAGCGCGGACCACCGGGTTTGCAGTAAGGCGGTATCAACCAGAGGCTGACCAAGGCTCAAATCCAGAAAGCCTTGCAACTGCTCACTGATATCGCCACCACACCCGGCCAGCGCTTTGTTGAAGGTTTCCTTGATGGCCCAGGTGGCCGCCAGGCGATGGCGTATCAGGTAGTGTCGCAGGATGCTTTCGGCTTCGGCCAATACCGGTGCGTTGCTGCGCAACTGGCTAACCTCCGCCCAGTCCGGGAGCAGCTGCTTGAGTTCGCGGTGGGCACGGGCTTCGCCCTGCTCGGTGAGCACAATGGCATCAAACTGCTCGATCGCCCGGGCCGCTGCCATCAGTTGCTCGGCGTCGGTTTCCAGCGTCGGCAAGGGTATTTCGGCAGCCAGCGCATTCCAGCGCAGCAGCAAGGTACGGCTGTGTTGCTGGAAGTGCACAAAGGCTTGCACATGCTGCCAGTCCTGGTCGCTTTGCGGCTTGCTGCCCAGCACCACAATGGTGTCCAGCAACTGTTTTTGCGTGCCCTTGCCAAGCAGGCCGGACAAGCCGAACGGGCGTCGCCCCTGGGCCAGGTTATCGATAGCTGCCACCACCTCGGGTTGCGCATGCAACTCGAACGACAGGCTTACCGGTCGTGCCACAAAGGCCTTGCGCCCTGCCAGCGCGTCTTCGATCTCGCCCTTGAGGCTGGCAAACAGCGCCAGCACATCATCGTTGCCACCACGCATCAGACAAGCCTGCATGGGCGCGGCCCAGCTGTGGGCCGAGGTGCTGATCTGTTTGCGCAGGGTTTGCAGTTGGCCCAAATGCTCGACCAGCGCCTGGGCCTGCTCCAGGGTTTCGGCACTGTTATCCAGCAGGCGCGGCACTTCGCCGGTGCTTTCCTTGAGCTGCAGCTGGCTTTCCTGAGCCAGATCCTGATGCACCTGAATCAGTGTCTGCGCGTCCGGGAAGTCAGCCAGCTGCGGCAGTTTCTGGCCCAGATAGGCCAGTGAGTCCTTGAGTTCAAGCCGGGCTTCGCGCAAGGCGATGATGTCTTGCAACGTAAAGCGCGGACGATAGGCTTCGTCCACGCCGATCCGGTCGGTAAAACCGCTGATCTCATCTTGGGCCGCCGCAACCTGCAAGGCCGCATGGGTAGGGCTCAGGCGCTCACCGTCGATCTCCAGGTCCGACAGATTACGCTCGGCCCAATGAGTGATCTCACGATCAACTCCGGCCATCTGACCATGAAGGGTGTTGATTTCGTCGTCAATCTGCCCGATTTCGCGCTTATACAGCGCACGATCGATGCGCTGTACTTCAGCTGAGATCTTTTGAATGGCGAACTCGAACTGCTTCATGCCGTCCGCTTCACTGCTCAACAAACTGATTGCCAGCGGACGTATGGCTTCCGGGAGTTTTTCCTGCAGCACCGCCAGGGCCGGGTCTTTCATCGACGTCACCAGCACCCGCTTGCCATTGGCCAGGTAATGGCTGATGACGTTGGCGATGGTATGGGTCTTGCCCGTACCGGGCGGGCCCTGCACCACAACGCCATCGTGCACTTGCAGCAGCTGGATGATTTGCACCTGCTCATCGTTGTACGGTTTGGGGAAATACAGCTCCTGCGCTTTTGCCGCCGGCGCATCATCCCCCTGGGTACCGCTGACGTAGGACAAACCACGAAACGGTGGCAGGACCACATCTTCCAGCACACTGGACGGTTCGGTGAGAATGGCCCGCACGGCAGCCGGCAGCTCACCGGCCTCCTCGATCCCGGCTTCAAAGCGACCCAGGTCTTCAATAAACATATTGCTGTCGCGGGCGCGGGCAAACAGGCACCAGGTATCGGTGACACACAAGAACTCGGCAGCCTTGGGGACGGATCGATCACCCTCGGCCAGCGTCACCGGCAAAAACTGACCATGGGCATCGAGCAGGGTCGATGCTGAACGAATCACCGGCTCGTAGCTGGCGGCGTTGAACGGGCTGATGCCGGCCTGATCCTGTTGGAAAAAATCCTTGGCCAGGGTTGCCAGCGGCCCGACACCGGCAATATCGGCCGCCACATAGGCATCCACTTCCAGGCGTGGCTCGGCAGCGCGCGGACGCACTTCAATGGCCATGCTGTCGGGGTTGATGGCGATCTCCACCAACTGGCTGATTAACGGGTAATGGATGACACCGACCACGGGATGTTCCCACGTCGAAACCCCCAGGCCCCACACCAGTTCCAGCTGCGCATCCCCCAGGTTGCCCTGCATCTGTTGCACCAGCATAAAAAGCTCGGCATACAGTTCGATGCTTTTGCGCCGCTGTTTTTCCTCGGCGGCCCACAGGCGCCAGGCCGTTTGGCTGTAAGACTTGAATTGCGCACGGATCTCGCCAGCATCCAGGCAGTCTTCCAGATTGACCCACTCTTCGACAGCGACGTCTTCCCCGATCTGCAGAGCTACAGGCATCAAGCGCGAGCGTTCGTCCTCGGAGATCGCCGTGCTGTTGATCAGGACCTCCCGTGCCAGGCGGACCTTGAGTGCCGGTTCGGTCTGCGGCGTGCCCTTGAGTTCGATCCACAACCCCAGCAGCGGGCTGAGGGGCGCCGGTGGCTTGCGCTCATGCAGACGTTCGAGCTGCAGCCAGACTTCGTCTTCCTCGCCGTTGTGCAGATCCAGGCTGACCCCGGGCAACGCCCGCAATTTTTCTTCGCTGGCACTGAAGGCGCTGTGTTGGCTAAGGGTTAACGCCGGCCGCTTTTGCATCAGCGCGGTCTGTTTAACAAATTCAATCAGGCCGGCAAGACGGGCACGTACTGTTTCCATGGGTGAGCTGAACCACTTCGATAAGGGGGCACTTCGACAGAATCTGGAAGCGCCGAGTAAAAGCGAAATTTCTTACAATGGCCGACACGATACAGAGGTTCTGGTGGTATTCGGATACATCATTTTGTAAAACCTGTTCGCTATACATGACGACCTTATTATTACAAAAAAGGTCGTTCGTCATGCCCGCCTCACCCCAGCGTCTTGCGCTCACCCTTGCACTGCTGAGTACCAGCTGTTTATCCCCTGTGGCGTTTGCCAAAGCGGCCCTCCTCAGCACCGCCAGCACCGACAGCCTGACCCTCAATGGCAACGACACCCTGACGTTGACGCCCAGCGGCAGCCTGACCACCACCAAGGTGGCGGTCACTCTGAAAGACGACACCCGCGGCTCAGGTGTCGTCATCGACAACGCCGGCAGCTTGATCTCGACAGGCGGGCGAGCCATCGATACCAGCGGCAGTACCCGTGGTGAACGCAACTACAGCATTATCAATCGCAGCGGCGCGACGATTCAGGGCAGTAACGATGCTTTGCGAATCGACACCAATTTCACCAGTGGCAGTGTGTTGATCGACAACAGTGGCACTGTGCGCTCGACCGGCAGTGGCCAGGCCATCGACCTCGACTCGCTGCGCAGCGAGGGTGTCCAGACCACCCTTATCAACCGCGAGGGTGGGCTGATCCGCGGCGAATTCAGTGACGGCATGAAAACCGGTTCCAACGCCACAATCCTCAACTACGGCGAGATTTCATCGGGTGATGCCCTGACCGACGACAACAAATTCGACGGCATCGATATTGACTCGGCAACCGGCGTGACCGTGACCAACCACGGCACCCTTTCAGGTGGTCGCCACGGCATGACCACCGATCTGGGCGCAACCCTGGTCAACTACGGCGAAGTCACCGGGCGCAACGGCTCGGGCTTTGGTTCGGACGGCAACGGCACCGTGATCAATTACGGCACCATCACCGGCGCCTACTCCGGGCTCAAGCCCAACGGTGACGGCGATGGCGTGGATATCGACCTGATCGCCCATATCGAAAACTATGGGGTGATTCAGGGCACCGGCGCCGGTGGCGTCGATAAAAACGGCTTTGCCAATGGCAGCGAAGGTATCGCCCTTGGCGGGGGTTATCTCTACAACGCCGCAGGTGCACTCATCAGTGGCGCCAACAATGCGGTGCTGGTGGATGACGGCAGCGATGGCCCCGGGGTCGCGGCCACCCGACTGATCAATAACGGCACAATCAAAGGGCTGGACGGTTTTGCCGTCAGATTTGTGGGAGAGTTCGATGATGTGGTCAGCAACAAGGGTCTGATCAGTGGCAGCAATGGTCTGGCCCTGGACCTCGGCGGCGGCGATGACCACCTGACCCTGGGCAGCGCCAGCCGCTTCGACGGCCTGGTGGACGGCGGTAGCGGCTACGACCGGGTGACATTGGATGACCCGGCCGGTGGCCGCTTCGGCAATAGCCAGAACGTTGAATGGCTGGACGTGAAGTCCGGCAGCTGGACCCTCACCAGCCACAACGACTTCAGTGACGGCGGCGAGGTGTTCAGCGGCGCCCGCCTGGTCAACCTGGGAGCCATCAGCGGCGCTATCACTGTCGATGAAGGTGGCATGTATGCCGGTGGTGGCAGCGTCGCCAACCTGCAGGTCAACGGCACACTGCAAACCGACACGCAGCTGGGCAGCGCCACCATCAGCCATGACTTGACCCTGAGCAGCGGCGCGACCCTGGCCTATGGCGTCAATGCCGATGGCAGCAGCGCACCGGTGCAGGTTGGCGGCACCGTCCACCTCAATGGCTCGACCCTGGCCATCAATGCCGGTAGCGGTACCTATCCGTGGCTAAGCCAGTACAGGGTGCTGAACGCAGCGGCCATCGACGGCACCTTTGGCAAAGTCACCAGCGATTACGCCTTCCTCACCCCGACCCTCAACTACACCCCCACCAGCGTCGAGCTGACCTATGCGCGCAATGACGTAGCATTTACCGATTATGCCAGCAGCGCCAACGGCCACAGTGCGGCCATCGGCCTGAGCCAGCTAAAGGCCGGCAGCGCGCTGTATAACGCCCTGCTCAACACCTCGGCACAGACGGCGGGCGCCGCCATCGAGCAGCTATCCGCCAGCAGCAATGCGAGCCTGGGCAGCGCCACACTGGGCGCCTCTTTGCAGGTGGGCAGCAGCATGCTGGCGGCCATGCAGTCGTTGGGCGCAGGCGGTGGCCTACAGGTTGCCAGTGCCGCCAGTGATGCCCCTGCCCTGGCCGCCACGGGCCTGGTGCCGGGCGTGCGCAACCTCAACGACCCGAATGCCCGGGGCAGGCTCTGGCTGCAGGGCCTGGGCAGCTATGGCCGGCTGGACGCAATCCACGGCAACAGCGACCTGACCCAACGTACCAAAGGCGGTGTACTGGGTGCCGACTGGGCGCTAACCCCGGACTGGCGCATGGGTGTACTGGGCGGCTACTCAAAAACCGACGTGGACAGCACCGGCATGGAGGGCAGGGTCAACAGCTGGCACGCGGGCGCCTATGCCATTCACCAGAGCGGTGCGCTGGCCCTGCGCCTGGGGGCAGCGTATAGCGGCCATAACGGCGACAGCAAACGCAACGTGATATTCAACGGCTTCAGCGATCAGCCCAAGGGGGACTACCACGCCAGCAGCCAGCAGGCTTTTGCCGAACTGGGCTACGCCCTGGGCAGCGGTCGTCTGAGTGCCGAGCCGTATGCCAACCTGGGTTATCAGCGTTATCAACGTGACAGCTACACCGAAAAAGGCGGTGCCGCGGCGTTGCAGGTTGACCGGCAAACCCAGGACAACTTCAGTAGCACCCTGGGTGTACGGCTGGCGCATCTGAACCAGCTCGAAAACGGCATGAGCATCACACCCCGCCTGAGCGCTGGCTGGAAACACCTCTATGGTGATGTCAGCAGCTCAACCACCCAGGCCTTTGTGCTGGGCGGATCGGCCTTTGATGTCGAGGGCAGTGCGCTGGATCGCAACTCGCTGGTGCTGGAGGCCGGGCTGGATCTTGGCGTCTCTGCCAGGCAGACCCTGGGGGTGGGCTATACCGGCGATATCGGCAGCAACAGCCGCAACCACGGGCTGATGGGGCAGTGGCAGATGAGGTTTTGATCAAGCGGTGCGTGGAATACTTGTAGCAGTTGCCGAGGAACGAAGGCTGCGTTCGAGGGCGAAGATCTCGTAAAACCTGAGCGTTCAATCTATCTGATGCAGCGAAGTGTCTGATTTCACGACGGCTTCGCCGCCGAACGCAGCCTTCGTTCCTCGGCAGCTGCTACAGGTGTTTATACACAAAAAAAAAGGCCCTCCCCGATACCGGGGAGGGCCTTTCGTTTAACGCCGGGGGTTAGCCCAGGTTAACGCCAAAGTTCGAAGCCAATGGCGCCAGGCCACCGGCAAAGCCCTGACCAATTGCCTTGAACTTCCACTCTTCGCCATTGCGATACAGCTCGCCGAACACCATCGCGGTTTCGGTCGAAGCGTCTTCGCTCAGGTCAAAACGTGCCAGTTCCTTGCCGTCAGCCTTGTTCAGAACGCGAATGTAAGCGTTGGATACCTGACCGAAGTTTTGCTTGCGGCCATCCGCTTCGTGAATGGTCACCGCGAAAGCCAGTTTTTTGGCTTCTTGCGACAGACCCGACAGGTTGACGTTTACTTGCTCATCATCACCGTCGCCGGCGCCCGAGCGGTTGTCGCCCTGGTGCACAACGTTGCCGTCGGGCGAAGTCTTGTTGTTGTAGAACACAAAGCTGCCGTCGTTCAGCACTTTGCCGTTCTCACCAACGATAAACACCGAGGCGTCCAGGTCGAACTCCTGACCGTCAGTAACCCGTGGGTCCCAACCCAGGCCTACAACCACTTCGGTCAGGCCAGGTGCTTCTTTGGTCAGGGAGACGTTGCCGCCTTTACTCAGACTTACTGCCATGTTCGTGAACCCTTATATGAAAAGTTGATGGGGTGCAGATTAAAACTTCAGGCCGTAGCTTTCCGCCAATGGCTTGAGACCGCCAGCAAAGCCCTGGCCCACAGCGCGGAACTTCCACTCGGCGCCATTGCGATACAGCTCGGCAAAGATCATCGCGGTTTCGGTGCTGGCGTCTTCTGCCAGGTCATAACGCGCCACTTCACTGTTGTTGTCCTGGTTCACAATGCGGATGAAAGCATTGCGCACCTGACCGAAGTTTTGACGGCGAGCGTCAGCTTCGTGAATGGTCACGGTAAACGCGATCCGGTCGATGTCAGCGGGTACTTTGGACAGGTCGACCTTGATCGCCTCGTCATCACCGTCGCCTTCACCGGTACGGTTGTCGCCCGTGTGTTCAACCGAGCCGTCCACGCTTTTGAGCTGGTTGTAAAAAATGAAATCGGAGTCAGCGCGTACTTTACCGTCAGCCTTGAGCAAGAAAGCGCTCGCATCCAGGTCGAAGTCTTGACCATCGGTGGAGCGAGCATCCCAGCCCAGACCCACGAGGACTTTGGTCATCCCGGGGGCTTCTTTGGACAGAGACAGGTTGCCGCCTTTGGAAAGGGAAAGTGCCATGTGTAATTCTCCTTAGTAATGTGCGATCAAGCTTTCGTGTCGTTGTTAACGTCGGATTGCTCTTCTTCCTTACCGGGAAAGATGATGCTGGCCACGATACCGATAGCCAAGACCACCAACACCACAATCAGACTGGTGTTTGGATCAATTTCATAACCATGGCCAAACAGGTGATCGGTTGCGTTCAGGGCCAGCTTGCCGGCGATAAAGAACAACAGGGCGATAACCGCTTTTTCCAGGTGCACCAGGTAGCGTTTCAGTGCTTCGAGAACGAAGTACATGGTCCGCAGACCCAGAATGGCGAACATCATGGCCGAGTACACGATCAAGGGTTCACGGCTCACGGCAATCACTGCCGGTACGGAGTCGAAGGCAAACAGAATGTCTGAAACCTCAACCACCACCACACACAAAAACAGTGGGGTAGCAAAAAGAGCGCCCTTGCCTACAAGAGTCATTCCCTTGTTCTGCGGCTTCGTGATCTCTTTTTCAAGCTCTTTGCGTGAAACAAAGAAATTATGCCCGTGCAGCTTCGGCCAGACCGGGAACAGTTTTTTCGCAAAACGGTAGGCGATGTGCTTGGAGTAATCCTCCTCCTCATCCTCTTCCTTGCTGCGCAACATCATCACTGCGGTCCAGGCCACGACCACGGCAAACAGCACTTCGACCCAAGGGCCAAACGCCAGCAGGCCAGTACCGATCGCCACGAAAATCAGGCGGAACACAATGGCGCCGATGATGCCCCAGTACAGAACCCGGTGACGCAATGCGTCCGGGATCTTGAACCAGGCAAAAATCGCCATGAACACGAACAGGTTGTCGACGCTGAGTACTTTTTCCAGCGCGTAACCGGTAACGAACAGGCTGGCCACACTTGGGCCGTGGGCCACATACAGGTAGCCCGCAAACATGAGCGAGATCACCACCCAGAACACCGACCAGACGGCGGCGTTGGTCAGCGAGACCGGTTTATCGCTTTTGTGGGTAAACAGGTCGATTGCCAGAGCAATGACCGCCAGAGCCACAAATACAGCGATGGTAGTTGGCGGAAAGCCAATTGCCGTGTTTTCCATGATGTCCTCAGAGATCAAAATCGCCAGGGTTCAGCCCCAGCTCATTGCAGATAGTGCGGCAGGCAGCCCGCTCACTTTCATCGAAGTTGCCGTCGGCGCTACCGATTGCGCAGCAAACACGCACCAGCAGGCGGGCGGCATCTTCTTTTTTACGTAGCTGACCGATTGATTTCAGCGCTTCAGCGCGACCGATCTGCTGGTCAAATTCAAACTTTTCACACACGGCGTTGAAAGCTTTGATCACGTCCTTGACGTCAAAGACCTTCAACTCATTGGAGTTTTGAATAAATCCGACCATTTTCTGTTTTTCGTCGCTGCTGATATTGCCATCGGCAGCGGCCACCAGTGCGCAACCGGAAACCACGGCTTCCATAAACTCACGGTTCTTGAATTTGCTGACTTCCGCCGAGAGCTTGTCACGGGCGGCGCTTGCGTTGGTTTTGAGCCATTCGAGCATTGGAGTCACCTTGTCAGAAATTGCAGGTACGGCGCCTGTTTCATCAGGCGGCCACTTACAGAGCGCTCATTTGGAGCCGGCAGCCCAGCGCATACCCCAACCAAACGCTTTATCCATGTCAGAGTGGCCCTTGAAGAATTCAACCCGACGGTTGACCTTCACACTGCCACCGACGTTTTCGAGCAAAGCAATGGCGCACATGCCTTTGGTCCCGCCCTCTTCGCTCAGGCGCACTTCAATCGGCGGCTCACCCGGGATGTACAAGGTGATGACACCGTCAGTCGCCTGCCAGTTCGGGGCACCTTCGTAGATGAACGCGTAAACCAGCACGCGACGCATCTTGCGCCACTCCTTGCCATTGATGCGCAACCACTCGCCGTCACTTACCGAGCCGGTGCGGTCGTCGCCCATCAACTGGATAAACGGCTCGTCACGGAAATCACCGAAGGCATTGCCCAGGGCCTGTACCGCGCCTTTGCGGCCGTTCTCCATTTCGTACAGGCAGCCCACGTCCAGGTCGATCCCGCCCGACTTGCCGCGCAGCGAGGCAAAGAAGCCGCCGCCCCCGGCGTTGGGGTTGGTACGGTTCCAGTTGAGGTTGATCTTGATCTCGCCGAAGTCACCGTCCTTTTTCTCAAGGCTGATGGACGGACGCTGCTTGTCCAGGGTGATCTTCGACAGATTGATCTTCGCTGCCGGTGCCGGTGCTGGTGCTGGAGGCGCTGGAGGTGGCGTCGGCGCTGCTGCCGGAGCAGGAGCAGGAGCAGGAGCCGCAATATCAACCCCAAAGTGCTCGGCCAAGGGCGCAAGACCACCGGCAAAGCCCTGTGCTACGCAGCGGAACTTCCACACGCCCTGACGACGATAGAACTCGCCGAGGATCAACGCGGTTTCCTGCATGCCCTGGGTCGGAATCGGTGCTTCGATGCCGCCGCTCACCGTTACGGTCAACTGTGGGAAGGCGTCGAAACGGGCCTTGTTCTCATAGATGGTTGCGGTGAGGGCGACTTTTTCGATGGCCTGATCAATGGCGTCCAGATTGACGCTGAACACACTGCGACCTGCAGCCGATTCCACCAGCTTGACCGCGCCATTATTGACGCTTTGCTGGCCGAAGAAGCACATGTCGTTGTCGCCACGCACCTTGCCCGACTCATTGAGCAAAAACGCAGAAACGTCCAGGTCCGCGCCGGTCACCGGGGTATAGCTGACGGTGACGCTCAGGGTACCGCTGGCAACGCCGGTGTTGGCGCCCGGGGTCAATGTGGTCATGAGCGCACCGCCTGGGCTGCGTCAGTGGCCAGATCCTGGGCGGTACGGCCATTGGCCACGGTGCCGATGGCGGTCAGGTCCCAGCCCGCCGATGTGCGGCTGATGTATGCCATGACCACGCCGGTGTGACGGCCCTTGTCCGACAGGTTGAAGCGCGCCAGCTCTTTGCCGGTCAGCTCGTCAACGATACGGCAGTAGGCGTTTTCTACCGCTTCGAAATTTTGCCCGGTAAACGAGTTCACGGTAAACACCAGGTGCTTGACCCCGGCCGGCAGCTGCTCCAGGTTGACCTGGATCGACTCGTCGTCGCCATCGCCCTCACCCGTGCGGTTGTCGCCGGAGTGCACGATGGAGCCGTCTTTGGACTTGAGCTGGCGAAACCACACCAGGTCCAGCGGTTGTTTGGCACTGTCGAGCAGGATGCACGAAGCATCCAGGTCGATGGCGGTATCACTGCTCAGCAGCTTGGCGAAAAAACCGCTGGGCTTGACCGGATCCCAGCCCAGGCCCATGCGAATTTTCTTGAGACCGGCTCCCGCTTCTTTCTCGAGAGAGATGGTTTGATTCTTGGACAGCGAAATGGCCATGAAACGTCTCCTTGTCTGCACTGAAGCACGATAGGTAATTACTGATTATTGACATGCTTTGCTTGCGCCTGGCTTACAGCTCCTCGCGCAAGCACACGTCAAGTGGCCGCTTGCGACGCCACAGTGCGTGAAATTCACGCCAATGCGGCTCTTGAGCGGCTCCGAGCATCTGTTCATCGCCCCGGGTGTCACCCCAGGCACGCAGTGTGTATTGGTCCAGAGGCCCGTATTGCGCCTCCAGCCGAATGACTTTTTGTTCACAGCGACAGTTGGTGCCCTCGATATCCCCGGTCAGCACGCCATCGACTGAGGCCAGCCGTGTACCGATCAAGCCGATACCGAGTTTTTTGGCAAAAGGTGTGAGCACCAGTTCAGGGGACGCCGAGCAAATTGTTACCTTGGCGCCCTGCTCAATCTGGTTGGCGACGGATGTTAAGCCCAAAGGCCGCATCAGACGCTGCCAGGAAACGTCACAAAATGCTTCAGCGCGCTCCTTTACCCAGGCCTCTTTGGCGCCGGTCAGGTAGACCGCGATCAGTTTCTCTTTCAAATCATTGCGAGAAATCCTGCCCAGCAGGTAGCACGCCGTGGCCGGAATCATCCGCAACAGGCGCATAGCGAACAGGCGATTGCCAAAGGCAAAGCGCAAAAACGGCACAAAGCTGTCGTGATAGGTCAGTGTGCCATCGAAGTCGAACGCTGACAGAACCTGCTTGTTGCCTTTGTCCGATGTATTCAAAACGTCGTTCAACCCACTAATTCAGCCAATCTCAGGCTGCCTCCAAAAGTGTCTGTCGGGCAGGCGACTTCAGGGCGAACCCCTTGCCAATGTGCCCGTTCAATAATTGTTTGCGCCCATTTGTAATGGGTCGCAGGCTCGCACATGGCGTCGTTGAACTTGAACACCGCAGGCGCCGCCTCACTCAATATTTGGCGTGCGCTGTTGAGATCTTCAAGGCTGACTTGCAACGCCCTGTGGATAACTGCAATTTGTGACGGGTGAATCGCAGTTTTCCCTACAAGCCCGTGAGCCATATCCAGCGCCAGTTCCTGATCCAGCACGTGTGGCGTATTGAGCTGCTCGAACACCGGTGCGGTCAGGGCAAAACCTGCCGAGCCCATGATCCCGCATAACATGGGAATCACATAGCTCATGGGCGTGCTGTACAGGGTCATGGTTTGTGGACGACGCAAACCCAGGCAGCCCATCAGGTCGTTGCCACCGATGCGCAGGGCAATAATGCGCTCAGGCAACAGCTCCAGCATGGCGCTGCGCAGCTCTACCATGGCATTGGGCACAAAGACTTCCGGGGTTTCCAGAGTGGGCATCAGCATCAGGTCGTCGCGGGTCACCGCCTGCTGCCACTCGCGGATATTGCCAAGGCTGAGTTTGGGCACCACAAAACCGTCGACATGGCGCATCAGCGACCAATCATTAAGCACCGCTGCCATTGCCGCATCACGCGGGCGCACAAACAGGATCGGCCCGCTCGACGGGCGGCCACCACCGGCCTCGATGCCCAGCAGCAGATTCTTGAGGTTGTTCAGCCCCTGCTGCACGTCGATTTCGGCCACGGCATCTTCCAGGCACACCACCAGCGAGCGTAAACCCTGGATCTTCTCACCCAGCACCACATCCAGAATATCGGGACGGGTGGCCGGCATATAAAGTGTGGCGCCCAAGGCATAGGCTGAATGCTTGATCATCAGCGAACACTCCTGATTACGGTCACCGCGCGATACGGCCCCAGTTCATCACCGATTTCCTGGACCTCGATATTGGCCTGGCGCGTCAGGTGCAACAGCAGTTGCACGTCCTGATCGTCAAGGTTGCGCACCAGCACGTGGTCCGGTACCCGGCGCATCACGGCGCGGGTGGCCTCGGCGATACCCGGTTTGACCCGGTTGGGGTTGGTCACCGCAAACCGCGTCGAGATACGTTCGACCGCGGCTACCGCCGAGTGTTGCAAGGCTGCGGCCTGCTCCAGTGTCCAGGGTTGCGCAGCGGCCAACGGGGCAAGCTGTGCCCGCTCGGTTTCGATGCTGTGGATAAAACTCATGGTCACGTCGTGTTCCGCCAAATGGTCATACACCACGCAACCATGCAGGCCCGGGGTTTGCGGCCAGATGGAACGAGAAACCAGCCCGGAAACCGTAGCCCCCAGAATGCCCGAGGGGATCAGCCAGTCTTCAGCGGACGCCGCCAGCCAGGCGCGGCCACAAGGGTCCGCCAACACCACCAGGCGTGGGTCTGCCGGGAAACGCGAGTCTCCCGCCAGGCTTTCGCGGATCTGGCCGCTGATCGCGCCCTTGCCGGTCCAGCCATCGACAAACACGATGTTTTCGGCACCGTGGCTCTTGATGATAGCTTCGAGTGCGACGTTGTCGATTCCACGGTCACGAATAATGCTGATGCCGTAATGCGCAGCCTCGCGCCCCAGATCAAGCAGCGCTCGGCGCAGCAGTACACCCAGCGGTAAACCGGCGCGCACAAAGGACACCAGCGCAATCGAGGGGCCGTTGTAGCGCTCATTCAAGGCCAGCGCCAGCGCCTGCACATCGGCCGCCATGCGCGCGCCATTTTGCGTCAGGGCACGCTGGTAAAGGCTTTTATGGGTGTCGGACGGTGCATGTTCCTGGCTGATCATCTCGGAGTAATGGCGTTGCCGGGTCTGGATCAGCCGCTCTTTTTCCTGCACGTCGGTGACTTCAATCTGCAGGGCGCGCAGTAAAAAGTGCACGTCATCGGCGTCATAGCTGCCACTGCCGACGGTTTCCAAGCCTGCGAAAGCATTACTCATGGTCGACGCTCGCCAGCACATGAGCGGCCAACTGCCCGCGTTTGGGCGTGCCCCACCAGTCGCACTCGGCCATAAAGCCCAGGTCCGACACACTGTCACCGAAGCCCAGCAACGGGCGCTTGCCGTTGATCGCCTGATCGCGGCGGATCCATTCACGTACCGCTTCACGCTTTTGCAGGGTGATGGGCAGAAACGCCAGGTTGTTGCCATTGCCGTGTACATACAGGCCATCGAGCAACCCGCGCGCCTTGACCTCGGCCAATACGACGAGCAGCGCTTCGTCGGTTTCGTTGTTGTGCTTGGTGACCACGTAATTGGCCAGGCCCTGCTCTTCAACCACCCAGCCACGCAACGAAAAGCCAAGTTCGGCACCAATGGCCAGGGTTTGCTCGCTCAGTTGATGCAACCGGGTTTGCTCAAGGGCCAGTTCGTCGCACATGCGCGCATGCCAGACCGGGTCCAGCGAGCCGTCGGGCTTGAGAATCACGCCGCCGTGGGCACACACCGCGCCGTGGACGAACGGCAATTGCACACGTTGATAGGCCTCGATGCTGCGCGCAGTTACGGGGACGACATCGCTGGTGGCCAGCAGCCATTCCACAAAGCTCTTTTGTGTTGCGCTCATAAAGCCGTTGGGCTGGCCGTCCACATCCAGGGTGGCGGCAAAGCGTGGCTCATCACCCATTTTGCGGGCGGTTTGAAACAGGGTGTCGTCCAGATCAACGAACACCAGAGGACGATTACTGCTCATCAACGATTACCTGCGCATTCAACGCGCTAACCAGCGCCGGATCGACCGCAGCTGCCGGGGTTTCGCTGCAGATCAGCACCCGGTCGAACTGGCCGGGGGCGACGTTATAAAGAAAGTTGGGGATACCCAGGCCATAGTTGTCCGAGAACGACAATGCATGATCGATGCAATGGCCCAAGGCAATGGGCGAGCGGCTGGTGGAGCTGAAGCGCACGTCGGCACCCGCCCGTTCAAGGCGCTCGGCCAGTAGAAACGGGCGCCAGACAAATTCGCTGGTGCCGACCACCAAGACCCGTTCACCAGGGGCGACCTGCAGATCGGGCGCCAGGGTATCAAGGTGTTCGCGAACGCCCATGCGCCCCCAGTCACGGCTGGCATCAAGTGCCCAGTCGCCCTGGGCCACGCTGCCCACCTCGGGCATTTGAGGGAGCTCTGCGGTGGTATCTTCGGCGAACGTGTAGCGACCATCGAGCAAAGAGACGCTGCTGACATGATCGCCCATGGCCTTGCGCACAGCATCCCGGGACCAGTCGGTCAGGGTCGTGGTGACAATACGTTCGACCGAGTTGAGCCCCGCCTCGGCCAGCGCCCGGGACAGATTGATAAAGGTATTGCCGGTAGAGGCTTCATCGTCCACCAGCACCAGCGAGCGGGCGTTGAGCATCATCTCGCGGGTGTGTGCGTCTTGCGGCAAATGCAGCAGATGCGAGCTGGCGTGACTGTGCTCTTCTTCAAAACGGGCAAACAGTTCACTGCCCGTAGGGTGGCGGCTGCTGCACAGGTACACGCTGTCATCACGGGTCTGGCTGAGCGCACGGTGCACGCCAGCACCCAGGCCAACGGCGGTTTCAGCCATGCCGATAACCAGCACCGGGCCGGGCAGGTCGGCAGGGATTTTTGCAGCCAGAGCATTGAAGCTTTCCGCCATCAGTGACGGCCGTGCCGGGATATGACGCCCCAACACACGGGAAACGAATAAAAAGGCGCGCTTGGGGTTTCGGCGCTCGGCAAAATCGAAAAGTGCCTGTGGCTCAAAGGTCGATGCATTGACCTCTACCTCCAGACGACCGCGCTTGAGGTTTGCATGCAATACCTTGGGTTCGGTCTTGGGGTTAGCGCTACTCATTAACTTTTACTACCTGAAATACAAAAAAAGTGGGGACGATCGGCGAGTCGAAAACTTTAAACAAGCGAAAAAGAGTTACCGGAAACGTCAACTCAGCCCAGGAGCGAATCGCCGCGAACCGGCACAACCACGGTGATCGCCTTGACCTGTACATCCTCGCGCCAGACGCTTGCAGGCACTGGCAGGCCGAGGCGGCGAGCGGCAAAAATCCCCGGTAGGTTGACGCCGGCTTCTCGGGTGTAGCCGATACCGCCGGAGTAACGCAGGTTGATTTCCAGCAAGTGCGGATGACCCGCAGCATCATCACGGGTTTGTACATTGACGATGCCGTCGCACTTGAAGTGCCGCGCGGCCTTGATGGCCAGCTCGACGGCGGCGCCATCGCGCTCGAACGTCTGCATCAGGCCCTGCTTGCGCCGCCCCACATAGGCCACGGCCTCGCCCGCCTCGCAGACCATGTCCACCGAGCATTCGCTGCCGGGCATGTAAGGCATGACCAGCAACGGTTGGGGCGCATCCGATTGACCGTAGGCCTGGGCAAACACTGCCGCATTGACCTCATGGGCGTCGGCATTGGCAAAACTTCGAAACGGGTCGACATTATCGGCCAGCCGCCAAAAGCCTTGCCCGTAGATGCCGCGGGTGGGTTTGACACAGACCTGGCCATCACGGGCCAGTTGCGCGTAGGCCGCTTGCAGTTCGGCACGGTTGCTCACGGTAATCGCCGGGATGCAGGCCAGACCCGCCGCCAACGCCTCGCGGGTAAACGCTGATTTGTCGTCGACCCGCTCAAAGGTGTCCAGATCCAGAGCGCCAGTAACCAGTTGCAACCCGGCCGCTTCGAACTCGGCGCGGTGCGCTTCATATACCTGACCCACACGCCCGGCCAGCACCACCTTGATCTGCCGGGCGCGGGCCTGCTCGATCACCCAGCCGATGCGCTCCTGATTGTCTTGCGGCTCCCGCCAGGCGACATCCGCCAATCCGGTGATTTCAGGGCGATTTTGGCGGTGCGAGGCGAAAACTTGCACGGTGTCCGGCAGCGCCGCCCGGGCACCTGCAATCACATCGCGTTGGCTCGATTGCCCTTCAAGAAACCAGATCATGAACATCCCTTGGTACGGATAAACGCGGGAGTCTAGCGGATGGCCGCTACCAACGCCCTTAGTCATTAGAGGGAGGTCGTGTAACCAAATATGAAATTAATTAACTAAATAGTTCATAATGTGCGGCATCGTGTCGCGCCCCGTCGCCGACACTTCATATAAAGGAGCTTCTGTAGATGTTTTTCTCTTCCCGCGCCCTGCTGAACACCAGCCTGTGCGGCGGCTTGTCATTGCTGGCCCTGACGCCTGCCTGCGTACTGGCCGACACCACCGACAACCTGATGAACCGTTCGACCCTGACCGGCGACTGGGGCGGCGAGCGCCAAAAGCTGATCGACAAAGGCATCAAGCTGACCGGTGATTACAACTCCGAAACCTTCTCCAACTTGCATGGCGGGATCAAGCACGGCACCCGTTACTCGCAACAAGTGCGTATCGGTGCCCAGTTCGACCTGAGCAAAATACTGGGTAGCGCCGATGCTGGCCTGGTGCAAATCACCGTCAATGATCGTCGCGGTCACAGCGCCTCCGAAGACCTCGTAGGCAACCGCCTGCCAATCCAGGAAAACGCCGGCGGCAACTACACCCGCCTGTCCGAGTTCAGCTACCAGCGCACGCTGTTTTCCGAAGACCTGACCACCAAGGTTGGCTTTATGCCAATGGGCAACGATTTTGGCGGCATGCCGCTGTTGACCAGCTTCGTCAACGCCGGTTTCTGCGCGCATCCGCTGACCCAGTCCAATGGCAGCGGCTGGACCAACTACCCCACCGGCCACTGGGGCGGCGAACTGCGCTACACCGTCAGCCCGGCCCTGACCCTGCAAACCGCCGTGTTCCAGGTCAACCCCGAATACAACAGTCGCTCCTCCGAAGCCTTCAGCATGACCACCAAAGGCACTACCGGAGCGATCATGCCGCTGGAAGCGATCTTCACCAACAACGCCTGGCTCAATGGCCAATACAAAGTGGGCTGGTACTACGACACCTCCAATACCCGCAAGATTGGCAGCACGCAAAAAGCCAACAACCGCACCGGCGCCTATGTGCTGGTCGACCAGGCCATCTGGCGTGATGAGCAAGACCCCGAAAGCGTATTGCGCGCCTTTGGCCAGGCATCCAGCAGCAATGCCGCGACCTCGCCTATGCGCCACTGGTACTCGGTAGGCCTGGTCAAACAAAAGCCGTTTGCCAGCCGCCCCAAAGACAGCATCGCCTTTGCCTACGGCCGCGCCGTATTCAACTCGCGCTCCCGCGACGTGCAGGAAGCGGCAGCCAGCAGCCCGGAACAGGCGGACATGATCGCTAGCCTGGACAGCGGCGAGCAGTTGCTGGAGCTCAACTACGGCGCGCAAGTCACGCCGTGGCTGCTGTTGCGCCCGGACCTGCAATACATCATCGAACCAGGGGCTTTCTACGGCGCCAAGCGCAGCAATGCGCTGGTCGCGGGGCTGCAGGTCAAGGCAACGTTCTGACACAAGCGTTTATGTAGCTTTCACAAAGCTTTAAGGTTTGCCCTCCTATACTCCAGTGCAGTACTCCATTCGATTGCTGCCTGGTAGCCCAATGCGTCTGACTCGTCCTGCCCTGCTGTTACTGCTTCTCGGTTGCGTGCTGTTCTTTTTTGCGCTGGGGAATCACCAATTGCAGGGCTCGACAGAGTCCCGCGTGGCAGGCATAGCCATGCAGATGCACCTGAGCGACGATTGGGTAACGCCCAATTTGCTCAATGCCCCCTTCCTGGAAAAACCACCCCTGAGCCTCTGGCTGGATGCAGGAGCCATTCGCGTATTCGGCGGCGAACTGTTCGCCGTGCGCCTGGCTTCGGCCTTTGCCGGTCTATTTTGCGTGTTGCTGCTCTATGCAATGCTGCGCAAGCTGGGCCGCCCCACAGCACTGGCCTGGACAGCCGCCGCCATGCTGGCAACCATGGGCATATTTTGGGGCAACACCCGCCAGGTGGGCGAAGATGCCTTGCTCACCCTGGGCGTAACCATGGCCTTGCTGGCGTTTTTTCATGCCAACCGCCAGCCCGGTTTTGCCCGGGGCAGCTGGCTGTTATTCGCGACCGGCATCGCCATTGCCACCTTGAGCAAAGGCGTCCTGGGCCTGGCACTGCCGGGCGTGGTGATTTTTGTCTATCTGGTGTGTGAAAGCCTGCTGGAAAAACGCTTCAAGCCGCGCAACTGGCTTCGCCCTGCCCTGCTGACCCTATTGGGGCTGATCCCGCTGACGGTCTGGCTGTGCATGCTCTATCAGCGCGGCGGCATGCCGTTAGTCAGCGAACTGCTGCTGACCAACAGCGTTGGCCGTTTTAGCGGTTCCTTTGTCGAGGCCGGGCATTACGAACCCTTTTACTACTACCTGCGAAAACTGCCCGAAGCCTTCCTGCCGTGGAACCTGCTGACCTATCTGGGCCTGTGGCACTTTCGCAAACAACTGCGCAGCAACCCCTTCCTGTTGTTTTTCTGTGTATGGCTGGTCGCGCAATTTGTGCTGCTCAACCTCGCCTCCAGCAAGCGGGCGGTGTACATGATGTCGATGGCCCCTGCGGCTGCAGTGATTGCCGCCGAGTACGCCCGGGTGCTGCTGGGCTGGCTGTACCAAAAAAGCGCGCACTCGACCGTGGCCAAATTCTTCAGCGACAACCATCGCCCGCTTGCCATCGCGCTGCTGGCCGCTCTGGTGGGCGCCTACCTGCTGGCGGCCCATCGGGCACCGCTGGCCGACAAGGAACAGTCTTTCCAGCCCCTCGCCGCTGAGGTCATGAGCCTGCAGGCCAGCGGCAAGCAGGTCGCACTGCTGCGGCCCGACGAACGCCTCGGCGCCGTGGTGTTCTACAGCCAGCAGTTGCAGCACACCCTCAGTTCAACCGAAGAGTTGCAGGCATTCCTCAGCGCATCCCCCGACAATATCGCCCTGGTAGAAAACCCCGAGATACCGGGCATGGCCCTCAAGACTCTCGACAAGCTCAGCGTCGGCCGGCACCACTTCTACCTTGTCAGCCTGGCCGCTTCAGCCCCATAAACTTGATCCCGGGCAACGCAACCGCAGATACCGTGGCCGATCACGGCACATTGACTACGCTCCTTGGACAATTCCCGACCAAGGAGCCCGCCATGACCATCGGTATATCCAGCAAAACATTGAGCGACTACGACGCTCACCTGGCCTTCAATACGGCCACCGCCTTCTTGCGCAAATCCGATCTGGCCAACTATCTGATCGATCAGCTAGAGCAGCAGCATGTGAAACTCAATGTCGAGGTCAGCACCGACCCGGCATTGGCCAATCAGGAGGTGTCGAACAACGGCGCGATTCTATGGAACCTGCGCAGCAACCTGTCACCCGGTGCGAACCTGCCTGACGTGGCCGCCCTGCTCAACCGCATCCCCGAGCAACAAAAGCCCTACATCACCAGCCTGTGGGCGCTGATGCACTTGCTCGCCCAGGCGTGCCAGCAATTGAACAACCAGCTCAACTTCCGCGATGCGGATGCGACCTGGCCATGGCTCGACGAAAAAGTGCTCAGCGCCAACGATATCGAAAACGTGGTGGCCCGCGAACTCAGCGACCTGCCATTGCCGGCAGAACAGAACTGGGATCGTTTGTTCAAGCACAATTGAGGGCGATAGATTGACTCTATGGGCGCGAGCCTGCTCGCGCCCACGATTAGAACTGCGAGGCTTCAAACCCGTGACGGTTGTTCGGGGTGACCACCGGCACGATATTTTTCCAGTCTTTGGGCTCGATATAGCCCAGCATCTGCGGATCCTCGTTCGCGCCATCGGTCTTGATAAACAACGAAGCGCCATAGCCAAACGTGGTGCTGGTTGACAGGTTCATGTCCATCAACAGTTGGTCCATGCATTCGCTGTGGCTCACCAGAATCAGGTTGTGGCCCGCCACTTTGTGCTTGAGAGCATCACGCAGCATGCTGCCGCGGCAGTTGAACAGCCAGTCCTGCGCCTCTACCGGGCGGGCAAACATGGCATCGGCGGTTTGTCGGGCCCGGGTCAGCAGGCTGCTGTGAATATCAGTATGGCTGAGCCCCAACTGCCTGAAGTCTGCGCCCAGCGCCTGAACTGCTGCTTCACCGCGCACCGTCACGCCGTCCATGGGGCCCAGGCACTGGGCCGAGGAACGGTCGCAACGCTCGCCGTGTCGAACCAGCGCAATCACATCACCCTTGGCCCAGCTGTCGGTGAGCAACAACACACGATCGGCATGGCTGGGCTGCGCCAGATCAGGCGGGGCCGCAGGGGCCAGCAGCCTCAATGTCAGCGCAACGGCAAGCGCACTTGCCACGATCACCACCAGCACATTTTTGTAACGGACCAGAGCACGACGCAACAGCGTACGGTTAATTCCGGTCTGATCAAGACTCAACGTCACGATGCTTATGCCCTCTGCGCCAGCCAGTGATATCACTGACCGACACCCTATAGCGCGAATATGACAACGGGTCGTTTCGCGGCCCGGCGGTATAAACAGACTTGCATAAAGCAGGTCTCTATTAGCTGAACATAGGCTAAAAAAAGGGAGGTCAGAGGCAGGTGAAACGGATGTGAAAAAAAGCGTAAAAGCGCAATCCAGGCACGCTACTCAAATGGATAGGTTGTTATGTGAACTGGCGCCCAACAAAACGTTTCAGCTCTGGCGAATGCAGCCGATACCCCTCCAACACAACACTCGGCTGGGTCAAAAAAAATAATTCCCTCCAGCGAACTTAGATCATGCGTGCAGCGTTCCTGGAGAACTCTATGAATAGATGGCTGAGCAATATCAGCGTCAACCTGAAACTGTCCCTGGGCTTTGGCCTGGTACTGGCCCTTACCTGCGTAATGGCCGTCTGCAACTGGATCAGTCTGGACAAGATGATTGATCGCAGTAACTGGATGAGCGACATCACCCGTTTAAACACCGCGTTTACCAACCTGCGGGTTACGCGTTTGCAATACATGCTGACCGATGGCGACGAAACTGCCGCACAGAACGTACAAGCCAGCATCGATGCGTTTTCTGCGCAACAAAGTCAGCTGATTGCCACCTTCCAGAGCCCGGAGAACCTCAAGTTACTCAAGGAGCAACAGGCCATCATCGGCCGCTACGAGCGTGCACTGGTGAGCATGCGCAAGGCTTACGTCGAGTCCGCCGCATCCCGTGCCGACATGGACCGCAGCGCCGCTCTGGCCCAGGACGCCATCACGACGTTGCTGAACCGCGCCCTGCAACTGCCCGCAGGTGACGAAAACCGTTTTGCCATGTACCAGAGCGTGTCTGAAGTACGTGAACAGTTCCTGCTCTCGCGCTATCAGGTGCGCGCTTATATTGCTGCGCCCACCCCCGCCACGGAAAAGGCCGCACGCCAGCAACTGGACGCGGCCCTTGCCAGCCTTGACCGCCTGAGCTCGCACTTTGCCGCCAATGCCGGCGACACCCTGCGCACCCTGAACAAAACCATGGAGCAGTACCAGCAGGCGCTGGAGCTGTACACCAGCACCGACAACACCATCATTGCCATGCGCAAGGACATGACCGAATACGGCTCCAGCATCCTTGGCCGCAGCGATGAGCTGTACAAGATTCAACTGGAACGCCGCGACATCGAAAGCGCCACGGCCAACAGCATGCAACTGATCACCACCTTGCTGGTATTGCTGTTTGGCATCACCGCGGCCGTGATCATCACCCGCCAGATCACCGTGCCCCTGCGTGAAACCCTGGCCGTGGTCGATCGCATCGCCAGTGGCGACCTGACCCAGAACCTGCGCGTCACCCGTCGCGACGAACTGGGCGTGTTGCAACAAGGTATTGCACGCATGGGTACGACCCTGCGCGAGTTGATCAGCGGTATCCGTGATGGCGTCAGCCAGATTGCCAGTGCCGCCGAAGAGCTGTCCGCGGTGACCGAGCAAACCAGCGCCGGGGTCAACAGCCAGAAGATCGAGACCGATCAGGTGGCCACCGCCATGCATGAAATGACCGCCACCGTGCAGGAAGTGGCGCGCAATGCCGAGCAAGCCTCGCAAGCCGCCGCGGCCGCAGACAATGAAGCCCGCGAAGGCGATACCGTGGTCAACCAGGCCATTGACCAGATCGAGCGCCTGGCGGTGGAAGTGGGTCGTTCAACCGAAGCCATGGCCGTATTGCAACAGGAAAGCGACAAGATCGGCAGCGTGATGGACGTGATCAAGGCCGTGGCCGAGCAGACCAACCTGCTGGCCCTCAACGCCGCAATCGAAGCAGCCCGTGCCGGTGACGCCGGGCGCGGTTTTGCCGTAGTGGCCGATGAAGTGCGTGGCCTGGCCCAGCGTACGCAAAAATCCACCGAAGAGATTCAAACCCTGGTCGCGGCCCTGCAAAGCGGCACCCAGCACGTGGCCAGCGTGATGCACAACAGCCGCACCCTGACCGACAGCAGCGTGACCCTGACCCGTCACGCGGGCACCTCGCTGCAGGGCATCACCCGCACGGTGTCGAATATTCAGTCGATGAACCAGCAAATTGCTGCTGCCGCCGAGCAACAGAGCGCGGTGGCCGAAGAGATCAGCCGCAGCATCGTCAACGTGCGCGACGTTTCCGAGCAAACCGCAGCGGCGAGTGACGAGACGGCCAAGTCCAGCGTTGAATTGGCGCGCCTGGGTAACCAGCTGCAAGAAATGGTGAGCCATTTCAAAGTGTAACAACTCAGGGTTCAACTTCTGTTGCAGAAGTTGAACCCTCTTCAACTCTTTAAGATCAAATCCGGATATATGACGATTGAAACTTGGCGCCCCAACATAGCCGGAACTGACGTTTGCACCCTCGCAGCATTATAACTATAAGCCCACAACATCAAGGCTTAATGGCATCACCTATGCCAAAGCCACTAACTACTCCTTACTACAACTTATAACGACTTCCCCCACATCTAAATGTAATCCCGCCCATCGCCGCCCCTGATTACAGCACTTAAGATCTCTGGACCTCATTAAAAACAGGCCCCTGGACTATGCTAATCAAAAATAAACGTGCGCTCCTGACAGGTCTTGCTATCGCCAGTGTACTGACCGCTTCTCCACTGCTGGCTGAATCTCGCAAAGACTACACCCTGAGTTGCTCGGCGAATGGCTTTACAGGTACCGCTTATGTAACGGCCGTCAGAAACGGAGACTTGCTCTTCGCTACCACCACCGGGTATACAATCAAAGCACCTGGAGAGTCACAATCGCGTACCAGTGCCAATTTAAATCTTCGGGTGTGGGGCGCCACAAAGAATGCCTGGTCTCCTTGGAGCTACTCGAATGACAACCTTCAGCAGGATGGAGTGCGTCGCCCTGTATTCGTGAAAGCCAGCGTTAACGAATCACGTCTAGGAGCAGTAGAAGTCAACTTTATATTTGATAAAACCGGCACCGATCCCCGCTGCACAGCGAAAGAGATGATTCGCAAGTTTTAATCGGTCATAAACAATAAAAGTCGCATGTTCAACATGCGACTTTTTAAAAACCCCGACAGCACCGCATCACTGTAAAAATCGCAGCCTTCGGCAACCCCCGCGTTAACGGGGGCGATAGCCGATTCAGTCGTGCCCCACCCGTGCACGCTTAAGCAGCTTCTTGCTGCGCTCGGACAGGTGCAACACCCGCAGATGCTTGCCCGCTTTGCGATAGCGCTCGCGCAGGGTGTCCAGTGCCGCAATGGCCGAGTAATCGACCAGGTTCAAATGACGACAATCGAGCGTCACCTGCGCCGGGTCATTACCCGGATCGAACTGTTTGAGAAACGTCGTAGTCGAGGCAAAAAACAGCGTGCCGTGCACACGGTAAAGCTTGCTGCCATCGCTCTGCAGATCCGCGTCGGCATACATCTGGCGCCCCTGCTGCCAGGCAAAATTGAGCGCAGCAATAACCACCCCGCACATCACCGCTACCGCCAGATCGGTAAACACGGTAATCACGGTCACCGCGACAATCACCAGCACATCGTTGAGCGGCACTTTGTTCAGTACTCGCAAAGAGGCCCAGGCAAAGGTCTGCTGCGACACCACAAACATCACCCCCACCAGCGCCGCCAGCGGAATGCGTTCAATAAATGGCGACAGGAACAACACAAACAGCAAAATCATCACACCGGCGGTCACGCCGGACAATCGCCCGCGCCCGCCGGAGCTGAGGTTAACCACGGTCTGGCCGATCATCGCGCAACCGCCCATGCCGCCGAATGCCCCCGACACCATATTGGCCGCCCCCAGCGCCACGCACTCGCGGTCCGGGTAGCCACGGCTTTCGGTGATTTCGTCGGTGAGGTTGAGGGTCAGCAGGGTTTCCAGCAAACCCACCACTGCCATCACGATCGCATAGGGCGCAATGATGCCCAGGGTCTCAAGGGTCCAGGGAATCTGCGGCAGGCTGAAGCTGGGCAAACCACCGGCGATATGCGCCATGTCACCCAGGGTGCGGGTTGGCAAACCCAGCAAGTACACCGCCAGCCCTACGCCCAAAATGGCCACCAGCGCAGGTGGCGCGGCGCGGGTCAGACGTGGCAACAGATAGACAACGGCCATGGTCACGGCCACCAGCCCGATCATCATGTACAACGCCATACCGCTGAGCCAGGTGTCGCCATCCTTGAAGTGATCCAGTTGCGCCATGGCAATCACGATTGCCAGGCCGTTGACGAAGCCCAGCATCACCGGGTGCGGCACCATGCGTACCAGCTTGCCGAGTTTGAACAAGCCGAACGCCAGCATAATCAACCCGCTCAGCAGCACCGTAGCCAACAGATACTGCACACCGTGTTGCACCACCAGGGCAACGATCACCACCGCCATCGACCCGGCAGCACCGGACACCATGCCGGGCCGACCGCCAAACAGCGCGGTAAGGGTGCAAATGATGAACGCGCCATAGAGCCCCATCAAAGGGTTGAGATGGGCGACCAACGCGAACGCAATGCACTCGGGCAACAGGGCGAAAGACGTCGTGAGCCCGGCCAGGACATCAGCGCGCAGACGTGAGAGTTTCATGGTTTACCTAAAATTCGGGACGGGGAAAACGGAGGGCGTAACAAGCAACAGATGGTAACAAATTGCAGGGGCTAAAAAGCAATTGTGGGAGCGGGCTTGCTCGCGATGGCAACAACACGGTGAACCAGAATGGCCGAGGTGTCTGCATCGCGAGCAAGCCCGCTCCCACAATAGTGATGCGTCTATGTGCCTTGCGGGCTTACTTCACCACCATCCCCACACCACGGCCACGCGGGTCGGAGGCGGTTTCAAGCTCGGTGCCTTTAACCCGGATGGCCTGAATATCCCCCATGTTCCAGCCCTGATCCTCCAGGGTGTAGCCCATCGCTTTCAGCTCCTGAGCCACCTTGCCGGTAAGTGGCGCATAGGCGTCGAAGTAGATCGTGTCTTTAGGCAGCAACTGGTGATGCACACGCTGTGCAGCTACGGCTTTCTCCAGTGGCAAGTCGTAGTCGTAGATGTTGTTCAGCACCTGGAAAATCGAGGTAAAAATCCGCGAGCCACCCGGCGTGCCCAGTACCAGTGTGACCTGACCATCGCGGGTCACCAGGCTTGGGCTCATGGAGGACAGCATGCGCTTGCCCGGCTCAATGGCGTTGGCATTGCCACCCACCACACCAAAGGCGTTGGCTACGCCAGGCTTGGAGCTGAAGTCATCCATTTCATCGTTCAGCAAAAAGCCCGCGCCCTTAACCACAACACCGCTGCCGTAATCCCAGTTCAGGGTGTAGGTATTGCTGACCGCATTACCCTGTTTATCGACGATGGAGAAGTGCGTGGTCTGATGGGGTTCCAGGCCCGGTTTGACATTGGCGGTCGGTGAAATCGCTTTCGGGTTAACCTCTTTCGCACGCTTGGCGATATAGGCCGGATCGGTCAGCTCGGCCACAGGCATCTTCCCGAAAGCCGGGTCGCCGAGGTAGTCGGCACGGTCGGCGAACACACGTTTTTCGATTTCGGCCAGCAGGTGGATATAGGGCGCAGAGTTCAGCTCCACACCTTTGAAGTCCGCTGCGCGGTCCTCCTTGATACCGATCAACTGCGCCAGAGCAATACCGCCCGAGCTTGGCAGCGGCGCGGTGTACAGGGTGTTGCCGCGAAAATCCACGCGCATCGGCTCACGCCAGCTGACCTTGTAGTCGTTGAGGTCTTGCTTGGTGATCAAGCCCTTGTCCTGCTGCATTTGCGCGACCAGCAGGTCGGCGGTCTTGCCGCGGTAGAACTCCTTGGCGCCCTGGTCGGCAATGCGCTCCAGGGTCACGGCCAGCTCTGGCTGTTTGAACGTTTGCCCGGGTTTCATGCTGCCAAAGTAGTCCGCGAAATTGGTAGTGCCCTTGAACAGCGCCAGTGCATCTTCGCGGTACTGAAATTGCTGATCGGCCACTTTAAAGCCGTTTTTCGCATACCCCACGGCCGGGGTCAGCAATTCGGCCCACGGCAATTTGCCAAAGCGTTGATGCGCTTCCCACAGCCCCATCACCGTGCCCGGCACGCCGGCAGCGCGGGAACCGACCAGGCTCAAGTTCTCGATGATGTCGCCTTTGTCGTCCAGGTACATATCGCGGCTGGCGGCTTTGGGGGCGGTTTCGCGATAGTCGAGGAAATAGGGTTTGCCATCGATGTACATCGTCATAAACCCGCCACCGCCGATATTGCCGGCTTCGGGGTAGGTCACGGCCAGGGTAAAGGCGGTGGCGACTGCGGCGTCGACGGCGTTGCCGCCTTTTTTGAGAATTTGTGCGGCCACTTCGGCGCCGTATTGATCGGGTGCGGCGACTGCGCCGCCGTCCAGGGTGACGGCATACGCCGAAGAGCTGGCCGCGATGGCAGCCGTCAGGGCCAGGGTTTTGAACCACACAATGCGCATTCGATACATCCTTTTATTGTTATCAACTGTGGCCGAACCTTGTCTGAATTCGGCGATATTTTCAAACAACAAACGTAAAAGTGCGCAATGACACACACCCTTGAGGGCAGCGCGGTTCTGCACCAAAACAGAACTGGTAGCAACTGCCGAAGGCGTTATGTGCGCGTTTCGGTGATCAGTGCATCCACCAGACCACGGGCCAGCTCGACGCCGTGAATTACGCACCACAACTGCTCGGCCTCAAAACCGCTGAGGTGCGAGCGGATGTCGTCGGCGTTCAGTTCTGCGCCCTTGAGCCACAGCGAGGCATGTTTGAGCGCCTCCTGCATCGGCACGCCGGGATAGAAAGCGACGCAGCAGGTGCAGACGTTGCTTTATATGTAGGAACCTCACTCAAGCCCTGTGGGCTTGTCGCAGATCGCGTAGCTGGCGAGCTTGGCCTGGATAAAGTCCAGAAAGCACTGAATGCGCAGCGCCAGCTGCGAGTTGCGGTAATACACAGCATGGATCGGCTGGCGATAGCCGCTGTTGAACTCGCCCAGCACCACCTGCAGGCGCCCGGCGCTGATATCTTCGTGGGTCATAAAGTGCGACAGGCAGGCGATGCCCTGACCTTGCAACGCCAGATGACGTACGGTTTCACCGCTTGAGGCACTGATGGCAGGCTGAATGGGCCAGCGGTCGCCCTGCGCATAACGCAGCGGCCACTGGTTGAGGCCATCGTTCTGGGTAAAACCTATCAGGGTATGGTGGGCCAAATCCGCAACATTTGTGGGCATGCCGTGGGCGGCAATGTAGTCCGGGCTGGCGAGGATATTCAGCGGGCTGCACCCCAGGGAGCGGGCATGCAGGGTGGAGTCGGCCAGGGTGCCGATACGAATGGCAATATCGGTGCTTTGTTCCAGCAGGTCGATAATCAGATCGTTGCTGTTGAGTTCCAGCTGGATCTCGGGGTACAGGGCACGGAATTCAGGGATATACGGCACGATGGCATGTAGCACAAACGGCGCGGCGGCATTGATGCGCAAGCGCCCGGAGGGGGTACGCTGGTGCGAGATCAGGCGCTCTTCCAGCTCGTCCATTTGCTCAAGGATCAACTTGGCCCGTTCGAAAAAGAACTTGCCCTCCTCGGTCAGGTCCATGCGCCGCGTGGTGCGGTTGATCAGCGTGGTTTCAAGCTTGGCCTCCAGCCGTGACAGCGTGCGGCTCACGGCCGAAGGCGTTTGCCCGGCCTGCTCGGCGGCGGCAGATATCGAGCCGCACTCGATCACCGAAACAAAGATTTGCAGCTCATCGGATCTGGCTTTCACGCGGTCGACCTTATCTACGTGTGGGAGCGGGCTTGCTCGCGATGGTATCACCGCGGTTCGTCATAACAACCGAGTTGCCTGCATCGCGAGCAAGCCCGCTCCCACCCCGGCATCGCTTACGCCTTCAGGCCAAACACCTCGGCCAGGTGCTGCTCGTAACGGGCCGCATCAACGTCTGGCTGCGGACGCTTCATCACGTCAACACACAGGAAAGTCGGCAGGCCGGTCATGCCCAAAAACTCATTAGCCTTGTGGAACGGGAAGTACACCGCGTCCACGCCCTTGCCTTCAAAGAAGTCGGCCGGGTCATCGAACGCCTGCTGCGGTGCGTTCCAGGTCAGCGACAGCATGTACTGCTTGCCCTGAATCAGGCCGCCGCTGCCGTAGCGCTGCGAAGCGTCGGAACGGGTGCGGCCGTCACTGGCGTAAAGTTTGCCGTGCCCCTCGGTGAACACTTCATCCATGTACTTTTTAACGATCCACGGCGCGCCCATCCACCAGCCGGGCATTTGGTAGATGATTACGTCAGCCCAAAGAAATTTTTCCACTTCTTCGGCGATATCGTAGCCTTCGTCGATATGGGTCACTTTGACTTCAAAGCCCTGACGATCAAAAAACGCCAGCGCAGTGTCGTGCATGGTCAGGTTGTAGCGACCATCGGAGTGGGCGAATTTTTTCGCACCGTTAAGCAAGAGTATTTTTTTCATCATCAGCCTCCAGGGGGTTAAACCCTCAGCGCTGTTGAGCGACAGGGGGGTTCAAAAACATGTCGGCAGAATATCGTTGCCCTCGCATGAGAAAAACCCGTGATGGGTCAAATCACCTTTGCCGCTACAGCACGAATCCATTGTTAATTATTGATTAGCAAGTGAGTACCCAGCAGCGCCATGCCGATAAAAAACACCCGCTTAAACAGCAAGGCGCTGATGCGCTGGCGCAACCATTGCCCCAGCCACATGCCGAGCATGGCGGGCAACAGCGCCAGCAATGAGGCATTGAGCTCAGCGCCAGCCAGGTTGCCGCGCCAGTACAGCCCGGCGGCAAGGGCCAATGTGGAGACGCTGAAGGACAAACCCAAGGCCTGCACCAACTGGTTTTTGCTCAGGCCCAGGGCTTGCAGATAGGGCACGGCAGGGATCACAAACACCCCGGTAGCCGAGGTGATGACCCCGGTAATCAGCCCGCACACCGGGCCCAGCCAGGGTTCGCGCTGCGGGGCGATGCGCAGGGTGGGCAGGAACAACCCGCTGAGGGCATAAAGCAACAGGGCCGCGCCCAGCGCTCGTACCACCCAGCTACCGCCATCGATACTGAGCCACAGCATGCCTGACGCGGTGCCGATAAAAATCCCCAGCTGCATGGGCCACAGACGTTTGAGCAACCCCCGCAACTGGCCGCCGGCGGCCAGTTGCCAGGCGTTGGTCACGATGGACGGGATAATCAGCAGAGCCGCAGCCTGCGCCGGAGCAATAGCCAGCCCAAGCATACCCATGGCGACAGTCGGCAGGCCCAGGCCGATGACGCCCTTGACCGTACCGGCCAGCAAAAAGGTCACTATCACCAGCAGTGACAAGGCCCATCCCAGGTGTTGATAAAACTCGACAAGTGTCTTCATGGGCCTATGCTGGGGCATGGGCCAGCGCCTGAAAATGCGCCATGCACAGAGTCTGCCTATCGCCTGACAATAGGCAGAACCCCTCACCCGTAGCAGCTGCCGAACGCAGCCTTCGGCAGCTGCTACAACAGCGGTTTGCGGCGCTATTTAGAATCTTTACAGGATCTTCAAGGACCTTTCATGCACTTCGACCTGGTTGACCTGCGTCTGTATTTGAATGTGCTGCAGGCAGGCAATATCACCGCCGGCGCCAGCCTCAGCCATCTATCGCTGCCTGCCGCCAGTGCGCGGATCCGGGCGATGGAAGCGTCCCTGGGCGTGGCGTTTTTGCAGCGCAGCCGTCGTGGCATCAGCCCTACCCCTGCCGGGCAAGCGCTGGCCCAACATGCCCGGTTACTGTTGCAGCAGGTGGAGCGCATGAACCACGACCTGAGCGAATACGCCCAGGGCTTCAAAGGCCGTATCCGCCTGCTGTGCAACACCGCCGCCCTCACCGAATACCTGCCCGAGCTGCTCGCCGACTTTGTACGCCAGCACCCTGCCATAAGCGTCGACCAGCAAGAACTCACCAGCCTGCGCATCACCCATGCCCTGCGCCTGGACGCGGCCGATATCGGTGTGATCTCCAACGCGGTAGACACCCGTGACCTGCAAACCCGGCCCTTTCGCGATGACCCGCTGGTACTGGTCATGCCCCTCGACCACCCGCTGGCCCACAGGCCCGGCCTCTCGTTCAGCGACACCCTGAGCCATGACTATGTCGGGTTGTCGGCCAGCAGCGCGCTGGCGGTGTACCTGGAAGAACAGGCACTGCATATGGGGTGTCGCATGCAGGTGCGTATCCGTGCCGAAGGCTTTGACGGGGTATTGCGCATGGTCGCTCGCGGCGCCGGGCTGGGGATTGTGCCCAGGGCCACCATCGAGCGCTGGCAGGCCCCGCGCACCTTTGAAGTGGTGAATTTGAGCGAGCCCTGGGCTGATCGCAAATTGCTGCTGTGCGCCCGCTCGTTTGCGCAATTGCCCACCTATGCCATGGCATTGCTGGAAGCTTTGAGCTTGTAAGAAAAGTCGCCGTTTACTGCCAGCCTGTATGCCTTGGTTTTTACCCAGAGTAATATCCGGGGCTTGCGACACCCGGGGCGCCTTTGCCCACGGGTACTTTTATCCAGTTTTGAGAATAACAACTCACAGGGCACCCGATGGCTGACGCTAATTCCCCCCCGGTCACACTCAAACGCGGTTTGAAAAACCGCCATATCCAGCTGATTGCCCTGGGCGGCGCTATCGGTACGGGCCTGTTTCTGGGATCGGCGGGCGTACTCAAGTCGGCCGGGCCGTCGATGATCCTGGGCTATGCGATCGCCGGCTTTATCGCGTTCCTGATCATGCGCCAACTCGGCGAAATGATCGTCGAAGAGCCAGTGGCCGGTTCCTTCAGCCACTTTGCCCACAAGTACTGGGGCGGTTATGCGGGGTTTCTGTCGGGCTGGAACTATTGGGTACTGTATGTGCTGGTGGGCATGGCCGAGCTGACGGCCGTGGGCAAGTACATCCAGTTCTGGTGGCCCGAGGTGCCAACCTGGGTCAGCGCCGTGGTGTTCTTTGTACTGGTCAACCTGATCAATACCCTGAACGTGAAAGTGTTCGGCGAAATGGAATTCTGGTTTGCCATTATCAAGGTGGTGGCGATTGTCGGCATGATCGTCCTGGGTTGCTACCTGCTGTTCAGCGGCACCGGCGGCCCTCAGGCGTCGATCAGCAACCTGTGGAGCCACGGCGGGTTCTTCCCCAATGGCGGCATGGGGCTACTGATGGCCATGGCCTTTATCATGTTTTCCTTCGGTGGCCTGGAGCTGGTGGGTATCACAGCGGCGGAAGCCAGCGAGCCGAAAAAGGTGATCCCCAAGGCCATCAACCAGGTGGTGTACCGGATCCTTATTTTCTACGTGGGCGCCCTGACCGTGCTGCTGGCACTGTACCCGTGGGACCAGTTGCTGGTAACCCTGGGCGCCGGCGGCGATGCCTACGGCAGCAGCCCGTTTGTGCAGATCTTTGCCTTGATCGGCAGTGATATCGCCGCGCAAATCCTCAACTTTGTGGTACTGACTGCCGCGCTGTCGGTCTATAACAGCGGCGTGTACTGCAACAGCCGCATGCTGTTTGGCCTGGCCGAGCAGGGTGATGCCCCCAAAGCCCTGATGAAGCTGACCAAAAATGGCGTGCCGTTGCGTGCACTGGGCGTGTCGGCACTGGTGACGCTATTGTGCGTGGTGGTCAACTATGTGGCCCCGCACAAGGCACTGGAGCTGCTGTTTGCCCTGGTGGTTGCCTCGCTGATGATCAACTGGGCACTGATCAGCCTCACCCATATCAAGTTCCGCAAGGCCATGGCCGTTCAGGGCGTGACGCCTTCGTTCAAGGCATTCTGGTTCCCGTTCAGCAATATCCTGTGCCTGGTGTTTATGGCGGTGATCGTCTCGGTTATCTGGATGATCCCCGACGTTCGTGCGTCGGTGTATGCGATTCCGGTGTGGCTGCTGATCATCTACGGCTTCTATGTGCTGCGCCTGCGCACCGGTAAGGCTCTGGCCAACTCGCACTAAGCATTTGGCTGTTACAAAAAAGCCCCGGCACTGAAAACAGTGCCGGGGCTTTTGCGCATCTGGGGGTCGGAACCAGGCATCTGTCAGAGTATCGCTGCGGTTAGGGTGAGGTTCGATAACCCATCACCGGAGGTCTTATGTCTGCGCCAATCACCGTGCTTCGCGACACCCATCCCCTGCCCGTGCTCGATGCCTGCAAATGGGAAAAACTCGAAGGCGACCCCCATACCGTCAACCTCAACGCCTACACCAGCGAAGACGGCAGCAAGATCATGGGCACGTGGATTTGCACGCCCGGCAAGTGGTATGTGGAATATGTGAAGTGGGAATACTGCGATTTCCGTGAGGGCTATTGCATCATCACCCCAGAGGGCAAAGAACCGATCCATCTGCGGGCCGGGGATATCTTTGTGGTCGAGCCGGGCATGAAAGGCACATGGGAAGTGGTTGAAACCGTGCGCAAGTATTTCGTTTTTGCCTGAGTGAAACCACGCAAAAAACCCGGGAGCCCGCCCGACGCGGGCTCCCGGTAAAGCGACCAGTTACTGAGGTTTGCGATAGCTGTTGATGATGGCCGAGAAATCCTTGCCGCCTTCGCCGCGCAGGCTCATGGCCTGATACAGCTGTTGCGCCACGGCACCCATCACCACAGGCTGGTGGGCCTGACGTGCTGCCTCGGTGGCCAGCCCCAGATCCTTGAGCATCAGCTCGGCACCAAATCCACCGGTATAGCCGCGTGACGCAGGGGCGGTTTCAACGATGCCCGGCCACGGGTTGTACACCTCCGAGCTCCAGCAGCGCCCGGTGGAGCTGTTGATCACCCCGGCCAGTACTTCGCTGTCGATACCCAGTGCAGCCCCCAGGGCCATGGCCTCGCTGACGCCGACCATGGAGATCCCGAGCAGCAGGTTGTTGCAGATTTTAGCCACTTGGCCGGTGCCCACATCCCCGCAATGGACGATGTTGCGGCCCATTTGTTCGAGTACAGGGTGCAGGGTGTCGAACAGCGCCTGGGGAGCGCCGACCATAAAGGTCAGGGTGCCCGCCTGCGCGCCACCGGTGCCGCCGGACACCGGCGCATCGGCCATCTGCACGCCCTGTTTGGCGGCTGCAGCGGCGACATCGCGGGCGGTCTGCGGGTCGATGGTGCTGCAATCCACGGCGGGTACACCTGCGCCGATGCCAGCCAGCACACCGTCCTCACCCAGCCACACGCTGCGCACATGGGCAGCAGCCGGGAGCATGGTGATCACCAGTTCGGTGCCTTGGGCGGCCTCCCGAGGCGAGGTGCTGATATGGCCACCCAGGGCGGCCAGCTCGGCGAGAATGCTTTGGTTCAGATCAAACAGGTTCAGCGAATGCCCGGCCTTGAGCAGGTTGCGCGCCATTGGTGCGCCCATGTTGCCCAGGCCGATAAATGCGATATTCATGCTGTGTGCCCTCAACGAAGATTGATGGTTGTGTTGACGCCATCATTCACGCTGTCATCGTCGAACCAGCGACTGGTGACGGTCTTGGTTTGAGTATAGAACTGCACCACTTGCTTGCCGTACGGGCCAAGATCACCGAGTTTCGAGCCACGGGAGCCCGTGAAGCTGAAGAACGGCACCGGCACCGGGATCGGGATATTGATACCGACCTGGCCCACATCGATTTCAGTCTGGAACTTGCGCGCTGCAGCGCCGCTTTGGGTAAACAGGCCGGTGCCGTTGCCAAACGGGTTGGCGTTGACCAGTGCAATGGCCTGGTCGAGGGTATCGACCTCAATCACCACCAGCACCGGGCCGAAAATTTCCTGGGTATAGATTTGCATATCGGTGGTGACCCCGGAAAACAGGGTCGGACCGATAAAGTTGCCTTGTTCGAAACCCGGGACCTTGATGTTGCGGCCATCCAGTTCCAGCACTGCGCCTTCTTTGATGCCGCTTTCGATCAACCCCAGTACCCGCTCTTTAGCACGCCTGGAGATCACCGGACCTACATCCGTACCCGCCTCGCTGCCGGCGTTGACCTTGAGTTTTTGCGCCAGCGCCTTGAGGTCCGGCAGCCATTTTTTCGCCGCCCCCACCAGTACCACCACCGAGGTAGCCATACAGCGTTGGCCGGCTGCGCCAAAACCGGCACCGACCAGCGCGTTGAGGGTTTGCTCGCGGTTGGCATCGGCCAACACCACGGCGTGGTTTTTCGCGCCCATCATCGATTGCACGCGCTTGCCGTGACGGCCCGCCAGGTCATAAACGTGGGTACCGACGGCGGTTGAGCCAACGAACGAAACCGCTTTGATATCGGTGTGGGTGCACAGCGCATCCACCACATCCTTGCCGCCATGCACGACGTTGAGCACACCCGGCGGAACCCCGGCTTCCAGCGCCAGCTCGACCAGCATCAAGGTCGACAGCGGGTCTTGCTCGGACGGTTTGAGAACGAAGGTGTTACCGCAGGCGATGGCCATCGGGAACATCCATAGCGGAATCATGGCCGGGAAATTGAACGGTGTGATCCCGGCGCAGACCCCGATAGGTTGGCGCAAGGTGTAGGTATCCACCCCGCCCGCAACGTTTTCAGCGAATTCACCCATCTGCAAGGTGCCGATGGAGCAAGCATGCTCGACCACTTCCAGGCCGCGGAAAATATCGCCCTCGGCGTCGGCAATGGTTTTACCCTGTTCGGCACTGAGCACTGTGGCGATGCGCTTGGAGTGCTCGCGAATCAGCGCCTGCAGCTTGAGCATGATGCGCATGCGCGCGCCAATGGGCGTCAGCTTCCAGGTCTGGAAAGCGCGCTGGGCGGCAGCGATGGCGGCGTTGACTTCAGCGGCAGTGGCAAACGGTACTTTGGCCAGCACTTGCTGAGTGGCGGGGTTGATGATGTCGTGCCACTCGGTGGTCTGCGACTCGACCCATTCGCCATCGATCAGCAGGCGGGCGTTTTGGTACGGGGTGGTAGAAACGTTCATGGAAGTCTCCGGCATTATTATTTTAAGTAGGGCTGTCCAGATTGGTCGCAGGACTGTTTTTGGAGTATAGGTGTGCGTTCTTCTAATAAGAACGCACATAAAAGCCGATCAAACATGCAAAAAAACATCACATCGTTAAGCGCATTGAACTGGGACGACCTGAAGTTTTTTCTCGAGGTGGCCCGTACCCGTAAAGCCAGCACTGCGGCCAAACGGCTGGCGGTGGACTACACCACCGTATCGCGACGCATCAGTTCGCTGGAGGCTGCCCTCGGCACACTGCTGTTTGAAAAATCACGCACCAACGGCTTCACCCTGACCAACGAGGGCCAGCGCTTGCTGGGCTATGCCGAGGCCATCGAAAGTACCCTGCATATGGCCTGCGAGCAGGTGTCGGGCTCGGGGGTGGCGTTGTCCGGGCATGTGCGCATGGGTTGCACGGAGGGGTTCGGGAGCTTTTTTATCACCCCTCAGCTCAGCCATTTTGTCGACGCCTACCCGGCCATTTCAGTGGATATCCTGCCCCTGCCGCACTTCATCAGCTTGTCCAAGCGCGAGGCGGATATCGTGATCGCGCTGGAGCGTCCGGAACACGGGCCCTATGTGTGCTGCAAGCTATGCGACTACCGCTTGCAGCTGTATGCCACCCAGGAGTATCTGGACCAGCACCCGCCTATCAACCGGGCGGCGGATTTGGCCGAGCACACTTTTATTAGCTATGTGGACGATCTGGCGTTCAGTTCGGAGCTGCTGTACCTGGCCAACGTGCTGCCCGGCGCCAGCGCCAACCTGCGCAGCACCAGCGTGATTGCGCAATTCGTGGCAGCGCAGCAGGGCCGCTCGCTGGCGATTTTGCCGTGCTTTCTGGCCGCCCAGGACCCGCGTTTGCTGCCGGTATTGCCGGGCGAGGTCACCCTGACGCGGCAGTTCTGGATGTACTGCCGCGAAGACCTGAGGAAGTTGAAACGCATCACCCTGCTATGGGATTACATCCGCGAAGTGACGGAACTGAATGCGCCGCTGTTGCTGGGCGAGACCCGGGGCATGAGGTTTGTGGACTGACCACACCGCCCCGTAGCAGCTGACGAAGGAACGAGGCTGCTGCTACGGACCCGGCTTATCAGTCGGCAATCACCACAATCGACACACGGCGGTTTTCCGTACGCCCGGCCCGGGTGTTGTTGCTGGCTACCGGCTCGCGACTACCCAACCCACGGACCTGGATATTCTCAGGGCGCATGCCAACTTTGGTCAGGGCCTTGACCACGCTGTTGGCGCGGCGTACCGACAGTTGCTCGTTGTAGGACTCCTTGCCCGAAGAGTCGGTGTGACCATCCACCCGCACCCGCTGGATATCGGCACCCAGCAAGGCCGTGCCGATACGCTCAACGATTTCCTGGCTCTGTGGGTTAAGCACTTCAAGGTCGCTGCCAAACAGCACTTTGCCCGAAAGACCAAATGCCCAGCCCTCCTCGGTCAACTCAAAGCCCTGTTCCTTGAGGACCGCAATCTGCGCCGGGGTCAGACCCTTTGGCGGGGGAGTCTGGCAACCGGTCAACGACAACGTGGCCAACAACAAGGCAACGCTGAAAAACTGCAGATAACGCTGGGTCAATGCACGCATTTTTGAGTTAGCTCCTGATATTTACGGTGTTTGCGGGGTGCTCCGACTCCGCTACATGTTGCCCGCCTCGGGCGAGGCGCTTGGCCTGGTACATCGCCGAGTCCGCTGCACAGAGCAGTTCCTGGGCGCTTGCACCATGTTCGGGGTAGACGGCAATGCCGATACTCAGCGATGTCACGACGCTCACCTGCCCCGGCAGTTCGATGGCCTCAAGCATGCTGGCAATGATCTTCTCGGCAATGCGCTGGGCATCTTCTATTTTGTGCAGCGGAGTCAGCAAGATCGCAAATTCGTCACCGCCCAGGCGCGCCACTACGTCGTCTTCACGCAGTTGCGCACGAATGCGCGTTGCTACCGCTACCAGCACCGCATCACCGGCGGCATGGCCGTAGGCATCATTGATGCCCTTGAAGCGGTCACTGTCGAGAAACAGCACCGCAGCCTTGTCCCGCGTTTTATTGAGCGAGCGCAGAGTGCGCGTCAACCGGGCTTCAAAGTAGGCGCGGTTAGGCAGGTTGGTGAGCGAATCGTGGCTGGCCTGATGAGCCAGGGCCTCATTTTCGTTTTGCAGATGGCTTTGCCATGACTCCAGCTCGTCGAGCAGGGCATTGAAGTCGTTGCCCAGACTATCGAGCTCGGCAATATGCGCGGGCGGTACGCGACGATCGAACGCACGTTCACGACGGGCAGCGTGGGCCACTTGCGCCAGCTGCTGCAAAGGCCCGGTAATGCCATCCAGCAGCCGGCGCGACAGGTACAGCGCACTCCAGGCACTGAGCGCGGTACACACCAGCACGCCAAGCAAGCCGCTAAGCAAAAAACGCAGCATATTGGCGCCATGCCCGCGCAGAACGACCCGGCCAACCTCCTGGCCCTGATGCAAAATCGGCATGCTGATCGGCTGCTGCAGCAAGCCATCGGCCAACAGCATTTCGACCCTGGACAGCAGATCGGTTTGCGGACGCTGCCATTGCGCGAGCAGTTCACCCTCGGCGGTATACACCTGAGCCTCGGCGACCGCTTCGGTGGAAGCAATCAAGGCCAGGGCCTCGGTTGCTGCCCCGGGGTCGTCAAACACCACGGCCGCTTCCACGGTGTAGTTGATGGAGCGGGCAATCAGGTGCAGGTTGTGATCGGCATAGACCTTGAGCGCCAGCACGCCCAGCAGGGTCATGGAGGCGCTGGCCAGTGTCACCGCAACCAGTGCCACGCCAAGATGCCCACGGCGCAACACCGAACGCAGCCGGCGACGTCGTTGCGGCGCATTCAACCCGCTCATGGTTGCGCCGCCCGACGGCGTGACAGTTGCAACACACTGGGGTGAATACGTACACCGCTGCGGGCGACGGAGTCGAGGTTGACCTCGAATGACACTTGCTCATCACGCACATGCAGGCAAAACAGGCTGCCCACGGTGCATTGGTCACCGTCTTCGCTGATGCTCAGCACCGCCTTGGTGTTGAGGCTGCTAAACAGGCGACTGCGCTCGTCGGCGCTCAGCTTGCCCAGGTATACCGCGTTGCAACTGCTGGCGATGCCGGGGTCACTCGCCAACACGCGACGCACCTGCACCGGCCGGCCAGTGGATTGAGTGGCACCCTTGAGCAGGTCATCGGTGTATTCGGTGGGGCCGATCACGCACAACTGCAGTTGTGCCGGCTCTGTGGGCCAGCGCGCATAACTGAGGATGCCCAGCACAACCTGGGTCACGGCCTTGGCGCGCTGATCCGCCAGGTTGATGGGCGTTTGAGCCTGAACCAGACAAGGAGTGCTCAGCAGTAACAGGCAAAAGGAAATCAGCCGTAGCCGCCATCCAAAGTGCTGTTCTGTCGATGAGACAGCCACATCCATGCGGGATTTCTCTGAGATCTTTATGGGAATAGTGTCGTAACGATAGCACGACAACCGTATTAACTGTGATACAGGTCACATTGGACGCGCCATTTCTTGTGGGAGCGGGCTTGCTCGCGATGGCATCACCCAAGTTTGCCAGCTCCCACAAAAAAGTACCCCGATCAGGATCAAGACTTCGGCTATCCCAGCCCCAGCATCAACCCGCTCAGGCGCTTGACCTTGCGCTGTACGGCCTCCTCAAAAACTCCCGCTCGCGGCTCTATCAGACTGAACCAGTGCTTGGCCCGGGTGATACCGGTATAGATCAGTTCTTTCGTCAACACCGGGTTGAGCGCTTCGGGCAGCACCAACGCCGTATGGGAAAACTCCGAGCCCTGGGATTTATGTACGGTCATGGCATAGACCGTCTCGACATCATTGAGCCGGCTTGGCAGTACAAAACGGATGCCGCCCTGCCCGTCGTTACGCGCGAAAGCCACCCGCAATACATGACGCCGGGCCTGACCATCACCCTCGGGAAGTGTGAGGGCGATGCCAATATCGCCGTTCATCAGGCCCAGTCCGTAATCATTGCGGGTCATCAGCACCGGGCGGCCTTCGTACCAATGCCGGTCGCCATCAATCAGCTTGCGGGCAAACAGGGCGCCGGTGATACGCTCATTCAGGCCCTCCACGCCCCACGGTCCCTTGCGCACGGCGCAGAGCACCTGAAAGGCCTCGAACGCCTGCAGCACGTTACCCGCCCATACCGCCCAACACGGGTCTTCAAGACCGCTCTCGGTGTCTGGTCGCTGATCGCGCAAAACCTCCAGGTAGTGCCGATAGCCTTTAGCCTCTGTCCCCCGCCCTTCCAGCGCCAGACGTTCAAATGCGCGGTCCTGCTCACCCTTGAGGGGCAACGCAAAGAGGTCGGCATGGCTGCCTGCCGCCAGCAAGGCTCGCGCTTCGCGGGGCAGTTGCTGGTTGACCAGACGCGACAGCTGGCCAATACCGCTGCCCTCACCAAAGCGCCGCGAGTGGCGCAGCATCACTACCTGCTGCGCCAGCGGGTGCGTACTGTCCAGGTCTTGCTGCAAACCACTGGCACTGAGATTTTCGCCGCTGACCTGCTCCAGCCAGTTTCGGGTTTGCGGGGTATACCAGCCAGCTTCGGCGTCGCGGCACAAATCACCCAGCACGGCACCGGCTTCAACCGATGCCAACTGGTCCTTGTCACCCAGCAGCACCAGCCGCGCATGAGCAGGTAGGGCATCGAGCAAATTGGCCATCATTTCCAGATCGATCATCGACGCCTCATCAACCACCAGCACGTCCAGCGGCAGGCGATTGCCCGCATGATGGCGAAAATGCCGCGTACCGGGGCGGCTGCCGAGCAGGCGATGAACAGTGGTCACGTCGCTGGGGATTTTTTGCCGGACCTTGTCGTCCACTTCCAGGGATTTGACTTGCAGGCTGATCGACTCTGTCAGGCGCGCAGCCGCCTTGCCGGTCGGTGCCGCCAGGCGAATGCGCAAAGGCGTGCCCGCCTCTACCGCCGGTGCTTGCAACAACGCCAGCAAACGCACCACGGTGGTGGTCTTACCGGTGCCGGGGCCACCGGTGACAATGCTGAAAGCTCCCCGCGTGGCCAGGGCGCAGGCCAGTTTTTGCCAGTCAATCGGCGCATCCTGTGCAGGTCTGCCAAACAAACCGTCAAGGCGCGTAGGCAAATCCGCCGGTGTCGCTTCAGCCATCGCCAGACGTTGGCGCAAGGCACCGTCGATTCGACGTTCATAGGCCCAATAGCGACGCAAATACAGACGCCGCTCACTCAATACCAAGGGTCGGCTGGCCGCATCCGCAGACGACCGGCCCGCGTGTTCAACCAGCGGGCTGGTTTGCAGGGCCTTGCACCAGGCCTCGCCGTCCAGGGCCTCAAGCAGTTGCGAAGGCAGCAGCATGGCGCCGGTTTGCACATCACCTTCGGGGGGTAAAGAAAGTGCAAAGTCCGGCTCTTTCAGGGTTTCAAACAAATCCAGGCACACATGACCGTGGCCCAGTTGATGGCTGGTCAGGGCCGCCGCCAGCAACACCAGGGGGTCGCCCTGCGGATCGCGCTCATGCAGGAACGCGACGAAGGCCTTATCCAGAGCGCGCAACCAGCCGCGCTCGACCCAGCGTTCAAGTAACAACAGCAAATCCTCGGCCCGGCCCAGCGGTTGAAGCAGGGCCAGGCTTTCGGCCGTCAATGGCGTAGGCAACAGTTCGGCAAACGAACGACTCATAACAACACTCCCTGTTCCCACGCCGGTTCAGCTGTTTTCGGCAGCGGTTTGCCCTGGAACATCAGGTCCAGGCTTTCGATCAATAGTCTGGGCGGGCGGGTGAAAAACACGCCCTGTCCCTGGGCGCGGGTACCACGCAAAAACAGATACAGTGCGCCGCCCATATGCTGGTCGTAGTCATAGCCGGGCAATCGAGCCTTGAGCTGACGATGCAAAGCCAACAAATACAGGACATATTGCAGGTCGTAGCGGTTGTCCAGAATGGAGGCGGTCATCGCCTGCTCGGTGTAGGCCGAATCATCGGTACCCAGCCAGTTGGATTTGTAGTCCGCCACGTAATAACGCCCCTGGTGCTCAAAGGTCAGGTCGATAAAGCCCTTGAACATGCCATTGAGCAGGCTCGGCTCGGCCCCCGCCCGCGCGGCGCCACCGTGGGTATGCTGACGCACCAGTGTGTCCATCTGCACAACATCGACCTTGTGGCTGGCAAACCAGAATTCCATTTCAATCTGGTACTGGCTCAACTCACTCAAGACCACAGCGGGCTGACCATTATTCAGACGCAGCGGTTCATCTTGCAGATGCTGCAGCCAGTCACTCAAGGTTTCGATCCAGCCTTGCCAGCCACGCCGGTTGCAGCGCCGTGCTACAGCGTCCTTGATCGCTTCGGGGTCGGCCTTGAAGCCTTCGCTGCCCGCCCATTCAAGCAGGCCATGGAGAAAAGTCCCGGGATTTGGCCCACGGGGGAAGCGGTGAATATCACCCCCACTGAGCAACACTTCACGCGGTGCCTCAGGGTCGAGTCGCTCATCATCCGAGAGCTTTTGCGCCAAGGCACTTTCAGGTGCTTCGGCCGGGCTGAGGCTGTCACCAATGCGCAGTGCGCTATAGGAAGCGATCCACCAGTTTTCAGCGGCACGGCGGCCCGGGATCAGCGGCTCAAGCAAGGTTGCCTGGTTGAGCGGTGGATAAAAATGCGCCGCGTCAGCAGCTGGAACGGGTTCGCACTGCAGGGCGTCGCAACCTTGCTGCACCTCGGCCAACCAGCTCTGCAAGCCCGCCGACTCGGCCAGCATGGCACCACCACCCAGCAAATAACCCAGGGCGCAGAGGTGCAAGACCGAGCGATTGCTATTGCCGCGCTTGAGGTCGGCAACCCCCAGCCAACACGCATGCCGGGCACGGGTCAGGGCTACATACAGCAAGCGCAGGTCTTCGGCCAGACGCTCGTCATCGGCCTGGGCAATCAGCTCTGGCGTCGGTTTCAAACTGACCTGGGCGTTGCCCGCAGCATCGTGGAAGTGCAGCGGCAGACGACTGCCATCCACCGGTTTTGCGGAGCAGATAAACGGCAAAAACACCAACGGGTACTCCAGCCCCTTGGACTTGTGGATAGTCACCACCTTGACCAGTTGCTCGTCACTTTCCAGGCGCAGGATCTGTTCTTCACCCGCCTGGCCGGACAAGGCCAGGTGCTCGGCCAGATGACGGATAAGCGCCTGCTCACCGTCCAGCTCGGCTGCGGCTTGCTGCAACAATTCGGACAAGTGCAAGACGTTGGTCAGCACGCGCTCGCCATCGGGGCGGGCAATCAGGGCCTGGGGCAGTTCAAAGTCATGCAGCAGGCGACGCAACATGGCGAGTACCCCTTGCTTGCGCCAGGTTTCGCGGTAACCGCGGAACTGCATAACGCGTCTTTCCCACGCCAGTTCGTCCTGGTTCAGACGCTCCAGCTCAACCAGCGGCAAGTCCAGGGTGATACAGGCCAATGCGGCACGCAGTGGGCGCTCGACGTCAGGCTCGGCGCAGGCCTTGAGCCAGGCCAGCACATCATGTGCTTCCTGCGCGGCGTACACCGAATCCTTATCCGACAGGTAAACGCTTCGCACACCACGGCTCGATAATTCTCTCCGCACGGCCTGAGCTTCCTTACCGTCACGCACGAGAATCGCGATGTCGGCAGGTAATACGCCGCGCAGTGCTTCGCCGTCCTTGATAAAACCGCAGCGCCCTTGCTGGCCACCATTAAGCAGCTCGACAATCTGGCTGGCACAGGCGGCCGCCAGATACTGACGATACACAGCACCCGACAGCGGTTGCTCGGAGGGCAATTGCCAGAGCGTCAGGGCGCTGACAGGCTGGCCATCAAGCTGCAGGACTTCCTTACGCCCTTGGGATTTAACCGAAACAAAGGGCACGGGGTTTTCTGAACCCTCGCGGAACAAAAATGCCCCACGTCCGCTGTCGCGCAGCTCGGCCCGCTCAAAGACATGATTGACTGCCTTAACCATGGCGTGACTGGAGCGGAAGTTGGTATCCAGCGTGTGCAAGCGCCCTGCAGTCGCCTGACGTGCGCGCAAGTAGGTGTAGATATCCGCCCCGCGAAAGGCATAGATAGCCTGTTTCGGGTCGCCAATCAAAAACAGCCCGGTGTCTGGGCAATTGTCTTCAATCCGGTAGATGGTCTCGAAGATACGGTACTGCACGGGGTCGGTGTCCTGGAACTCATCGATCAGCGCCACGGGGAACTGTTCACGAATCAGGGTCGCCAGGCGATCACCGCCATCGGCCTGCAATGCCGAGTCCAGGCGCAGTAGCATATCGTCGAAACCCATTTCGGCACGGCGGCGTTTTTCTTCTTCAAAACGCACACTCACCCAGTGCGCCGCATGCTGCAGCACGGCGGCGTCCGGGCTCGGCAAGGCATCGAGCGCGGCCTTGAGGCCGGGCATGGCATCCAGGCCCGGATGCTGCGGGGCAACGCCTTTCCAGGCTTCGGCCATACCGTCGGGAGTCAGACGCGTGAAGCCGGTACCCAGATCAAGCTGTTCCTGATCTTCGTCAGCCGCCCAGGCGCTGAGCTTTTCAAACCAGGGTTCAAAATACCGGGCCTGCATTTTACGACCGTCGACCGTTTTGCTGGCCACGCCCTGCAGGCAGATCTCACGCAGCTCTTGAGCCCATTGCAACCAGGGGGCTTTAAGCTGCACCAATGCCTGGCGGCGCTCCAGCAAGCAGGCTTCGATCATTTGTGCAGGCGTTTGTTCAGCATTGGCTGGCTGGCGCGAGCTACCAAACAACGCTCGCACGCGCGGCATCAAGGCGGCGGGGCCGCTCCAGTTGGCACGCACCCAGTTCAGCGCGTCGCCGTGCATGGGGTAGCAAAACAGCCGCCAGTAATCGCGCAGCACTTCGCCCAGCAAGTCGCTGTGATCGGTTTCCAGGGTCTGGGTAAACAGGCTGCCGCTATCGAAAGCGTGCTCGCGCAACATGCGCTGGCACCAACCGTGAATGGTCGAGACCGCAGCCTCGTCCATCCATTGGGCGGCGATATCCAGACGCCCGGCGCAAGCAGCCCACTGCTCGGGAGCAAACTGGTCACGCAGTTCTTCGACCAAGGCATCCGGCGCGTCGATCTCGCCACGAAAATAGCGTGCGGCTTCTGCTAGGCGGGTACGGATGCGGTCGCGCAGTTCTTTGGTGGCAGCATCAGTAAAGGTCACCACGAGAATTTGCGGTGGTAATAGCTCACGGCCAAAACCGGATTCTACGCCGCCATGCCCCAAAATCAGGCGCAGGTAGAGTGCCGAGATCGTGAAGGTTTTACCGGTGCCTGCACTGGCCTCGATCAATTGGCTACCGCGCAGGGGAAATGCCAGGGCCAGCGGTAATGTTTGCTCGCTCATTAGCGGGATGCCTCGCTGTTTAATGAGCGCCAGGGCGCATCAAAAAGGGGTCGATAGAGGGCATCGCACCACTCTTCGAATTCGTCGCCAGCCATCAAGGCCGCATAGTCAGGAAACTGCCGGGCCAGGGCGGCGCTTTCACGGCGCTCGCCGTCACTGGTTTGGCCATCACCCTCATAGGCTTTTTGCGCCGCTGCATCGGCCTTGGCCGGGTCTGTCTGGGCCAGCCAGGCAAAAGCAGTTTTTACCGCGACAGGCAGTGGGTGGCTCATCCCGACTTTCCAGGCAGTGAGCAAGTTGCCAAGAATCTCCCGGGCCTGCTTGGTGTCCAGAGGTTCGAGCAGCAAGGTGTCATCACTGGCCACCAGGGCGGTCGTCATCTGCAGGCCACAGGCGCAGGCTGCCAGATGGTTTACCCATGGCCGGGTCAAGCGGTGCCATTTCCGGGTTTTGATCGCACCAATGCTATTAGGAATAGTGGTAACAGACAGTAAGCCCTTGTCGCTACGCTGATGCAGATTGCCGAGCCAGCCTTCCAGCGTCAGACCTTGATCCTCAAAACTGACAGGCAACGCGCTGTTTAGCGGTGTAGGCCAAAGAGCCAGCAGTTGCTGATAGCGCTGTAGTACATCTGGTAATGGCTCGATTAATTCGTGTTGCAGGCACTCTCCAAACCCGGCCATGGGCAGCAAGCCGCTGCCTTGCAGGCGCTGGGCACGAGTATGCAAGGCGCTTTCCAGTTGATCCGGCTGCGCCAGTGCAGCTTCAAGCAGGCTGTCGCTCAAGGTGTAGCGCTGCAATGCGTCGAGTACGAAAGGTTCTTCATCGGCCAAAGGTACTTCCGCTGCCTCAAAGAATACTTTCAGGCGCTGACTAAAGAAGTGGCGCACTGGGTTTCGCAAAAAATCCTGTAACTGCGTCAGGTTCAGTGGTTCTTCCTGGATATGCGCGCCAAGCGTGCCGAGGCCAACGGGCTCCGGTTGTGGCGCATGCAAGCGCTGCCATTCACGCGCATAGCTGAACAGGTTAGGGTTGCCTTCATGAAAGTAACGAGTGCTAAAGGGTTGCAGTGGGTGCTCTTGGGTCATGGCCTCAAGCAGGTCGCCGCCCCCTTGCAGATGCCAACCACTGGCAAGGTGGTCACGCAGCTGGCCAATCAGGACACAGGCCGGACGCTCGCTGTTGTCGCGAATACTGCGCCCTACCCAGCTGATATAAAGCTGATCACGAGCCGAAAGCAGCGCTTCAAGAAGCAGGTAACGGTCATCTTCGCGGCGCGAACGATCGCCCGGGCGGTAATCGCTGCCCATCAGATCGAAGTCCAGCGGCGGCTGGGCTCGCGGGTAGTCGCCGTCGTTCATGCCCAGCAGGCATACCAGCTTGAAGGGGATGGCCCGCATCGGCATCAGGGTGCAGAAGTTGACCGCCCCGGCCAGGAAACGTTGTGACAACTTGCCCTGGTCAAGCCCGGTAAGCCAGGCCTCGCGTACTACGGTCAGCGGTAACTCATCCTGCAGACCAACCAGTTCACAGGTTTCGAGCCAGGTTTCGCGCAGCTCTTCAAGCTGGGCCAACAGGTAGTCGTCGTGCTCAGTTTCGGCCTGGAAAAACAGCTGCACCAAAGCCTGCAGGCGCTCGCCCCAGAGCTGCGGCAATGCCGGTTGCGAGAGCTCCTGATGAGCGATTTCCAACGCATCGAGCAAAGCTACCAGCGGGCCGATCAGTACGGCATCCAGCCCCCCGATCTCATCGTAGGGCTCAATACCGTCGCAGGCCTCACCACTGCCTACGGCATATCCGAGCAACATGCGGCGCAAACCAAAACGCCAACTGTTTTGCTCCAGTTGCTCGGGCAAACCAAGACCGGCACGCTGCTGCGCATTCAACCCCCAGCGAATGCCAGCGCCTTCAATCCAGCGATGCAAGGTTGGCAAGTCGCGCTCTTGCACCTTGAAACGGGCGCGCAGTGATGGCACGTCGAGCAAATCCAGGATTTCACTGACGGGGAAACGGCTGTCAGGCAATTTAAGCAGGTGTTCGAGAGCGATCAGCAATGGATCACGACCACGCTGCCCCTGGTCGGCCAGGGTGTAGGGAATAAAGCGCCGATCATCACGTTCGATTTGCCCAAAAACAGCACGGATATGCGGCGCGTAACTGTCCACATCCGGCACCATCACAATCACATCACGTGGCTGCAACTGAGGGTTCTCGCTGAAACGTGCGAGCAACTGGTCGTGCAGGATCTCGACTTCACGCTGCGCACTATGCGCAACATGGAAGCGTATTGAGCGATCCTGTGCCAGATCGATGGCGGGCCATAGCTCCCGGGTTTCGTTGAGCGGGCGCAGCTCAAGAATATCGTCCTGCAACTGGTTGAGCAGGTTAAGCGGTTCAACTTCGCTGAACAGGTCGATACGGCCATCGCGAAAAGCTGCGCGATAACTGTTGGGCTCATCGTAGCTGTCGAGCAGGTTGATATAGTCACGGCCTTGTTTACCCCAGGCAGCCAGCAAGGGATGGGCATGCTGATGCAGGGTATCCAGATCAAGTGCTGTAGGCATGCCGCTTTTGCGGGCCTGACGTTTGTACTGATGACGCAGCAGATCTTTATCGGCAACGATGTCAGACCAATGATGGCGGCAAGGGTTGTGCACACACAACAATACCTGGCTGAAGCGGGCGAGCCCGGCCAGGGCTTCAAGTGCCTGAGCAGGCAGTGACGAGATGCCAAAAACGATCACCCGCGCGGGCAAGCCGGGCGGGGCTTGCTCGAGGCTGTTGATCTTGTCCATAAAACGCTGATGAACGCCGGCACGGCTCTGTGACATGCCCTCTTCACCTACATCGAGCAGAAGCGCACGCCACAACTCGGCCTGCCAGCAGTTAGCCGGGCTCAGGGCCGGGCTTTCGCCCCGGGCGTTACGCAATTGATGGCGACCTGCGGCCCAGTCCTCAAGCCAGTCGGCGCGATACACCTGATATTGGTCGAACAGGTCGGCAAGACGCTCAGACAGCTGATAGCGCTTGCGCAGATCGGTGTCGTGAGTCAGGAAGCGCTGCAGGGGTTCGAAGTGCGGCTGATCGATAAGGGCAGGCAGCAGGCGCATCAAACGCCAGGTCAGCGGGGCTTTATCGAGCAATGACTTGGCGGGTATTTCTTCACTGCCCAGTACCAGCCGATAGAGCTGCCACAAAAAACTGCCGGGCAACTGCACGTCCACGGCTGCAGCAATACCGCAGCCGCCGAGGTCGTCGTCGCGGGCATCTTCGGCAAGAGCCAGCTTTAACCATTGGGCGATGCCGTTACTCTGCACCAGAGCAATTTCGTTCTCCAGAGGAGCCAGCGGGTAAAGGCGCATCCAGCTGACAACCAGGCTGCGTAACTCATCGAGGCGGTTGCCATGAACCACCATAAAACCCGCATTGAGAGGCGTAGCAACCGACATGACGGCATCCTTAGGAGAAAGCGAAATCCAAAGGCGAACCTTAACATTGCTCGGCAATGGAGGCTTGAAGCTGCGGCTGTTTTTCTGCCCACAAAAACAAACCCCCTGTCTGCGTGAGCAGACAGGGGGTTTGGAATTTAATCTTGACGATGACCTACTCTCACATGGGGAAACCCCACACTACCATCGGCGATGCATCGTTTCACTACTGAGTTC
>Ga0302347_1000157_pt1 | contig 130067 bp, 112 predicted proteins | sample PhyWR1_FD_202178 | JGI IMG/M metagenome (GOLD analysis project Ga0302347, IMG submission 202178) | Leaf surface microbial communities from wheat plants in UC Gill Tract Community Farm, Albany, California, United States - DLSL W.R1 (v2)... | ecosystem: Host-associated > Plants > Phyllosphere >... | reverse complement strand
TGCCAATCCATAATTGGGGACTGTCATTCTCTCAATTATATATTAAATTTGGTGACAGAATTCTTCAAGAAAACAGAGGCTTCTGAGAGGCGTTAATTTAAATGACACAGTTCGCGTTACACTCCCGTAATGCAACATTCAGGGAAGCCTTTTTTAACATGCCAAAATATTCCCTCAAGATATGAGTCCATCGTATTTATTGCAGGAAGCAACGCTTTAACAATTATTGGTCGACCATATTCGCTCATTCGTACCCTAAAATTTATTCCAAAATCATTTTTCAACTGGTCAGCAAGAGAATGTAACGTTTCGGGGCCTAAAAGTATATAATGGTATGCTTTATCTTGAAGAATAGCCGAATCAAGAGTAAAATAAATTCTACCTTCAGTTATCAGAGTGCTTTTTTCGAAGAACTTTTCTACAGCAATGGAAATGTTTTTACGGAGGTACTCCTTGTCCTGTCTTGATATAAACCTATCCTTGGCCTTCTTCTTTAATACATCAACCGAGGCCCGCACCAATCCATGCAGCTTTATCTCCTGGCTCTCCTGCTCACTTAAATTAGTTCCGTGATAAACAATTATAGAATCATAAGAACTTCTAAATGCAGCTAAAAATTTAGTGCTACTTCTAAAACCTCTTACAAACTTAATGCATTCCCGATTTTCAAGACTAAAAATATTCATACCTAACGGAACTTTTTGTGAGTTTTCACAATCCTTCCAGAGGGATCATATTCATTGCTTTCCTCAACCGGATTCTTCCTCATTGACCAGATAAAAAGATATTTGATTGCAATCCCGATATTGACAGAACCACCAACTACCTTGAGCAAAAGTATAACATCATTAAAGTGCATAACATCAGCATTTATATTCTGTGTCATCCACTTTTTGGGGCTCCGAACTGCCCCATTATACAAATTATTTTTGAAATAACAAAGGACAGGAAAAATCGCTGTTTTTGGCAGCGTTAAGCGGCATTTTCTGACACCTCTTGCTATCTAACCAGATGAAAGCGAACTACGGCTAAATTATCTGTTTCTTCAAATCTTCCTTACTAGGAAGGTATAACTTATACTCCCTAGCAAAGATCTGTTCATTATTCGTAGGGAGCGTAAATTCAACAACTGCTTTATTTTCCTGCTTACATAGGACAATCCCTATAGTATTTTCTTCCTGTGGAAGCTTCACTCTACGGTCGTAATAATTGACATACATCTGCATCTGTCCAAGATCCTGGTGAGTTAGTTTTCCGATTTTTAAATCAATAAGGACAAAACACCGGAGCAGACGGTTGTAGAATACTAGATCCACAAAAAAATGGTCTCCATCCAGTGTGATTCTTCTTTGCCTTCCTTCAAACAGGAATCCCTTTCCTAATTCCATCATGAAGTGCTCTAGTTTATCAATAATTGCCCGCTCAAGGTCACTTTCAGAATATGACGCGCTTTCTTTCAAATCCAAGAATTCCAATACAAACGGAGTCTTTAAAGCATCGACTGGACTTTCCATAACATGTCCGCTTGAAGAGAGCTTAAGCAAGTGTTGTTTATCCTTACTCAAAGCCAATCGTTCGTACAAAGACGAGTTAAACTGTCGTTGCAGTTCCCTAACCGACCAGTTATTAGACACTGCTTCAATTTCATAGAATTTTCTTTCCTCTGATTCGTCAATTTTTAGCAGTTGGATATAATGCGTCCAGCTTAATTTAAAGTATTCGGAAAACACAATTAGTGATTGCGGAATGACAGCAGCCATAATAGATTGCGCAATCACTGATTGCGCAATCTGCCCTTTATAAAGTATATAGAATCTCCTGAAATACTCTAAGTTCCGCTGAGAGAACCCTTTTCCATACGCCTTCGTTAGCTTTAAACTTAGTTCCTTAATAATCGAATCTGCATATCCCGCTCTTTGTTGGCCGCCCTGTTCAACTTCAACAATCATTCGGCCTATATGAAAATAGGTATACACCATGGTAGTATTGACATTGCGTACTACGAGTTTTCTGGCCTCATTAATAAGATGAGAGACCGAATCATAGAGGTTTGAGCTTGGCCTATCCATCTTCATTTATATGCTTGCCCTTAACAGACCATTTTCACAGAAAAGCTTTTCCTGCAAAGCTTGCATGTTATTACTCATCTTCCGCTTAGTAATTTTCGCATAGATCTGCGTGGTGCGGATATCTTTATGCCCGAGCATCTTACTTACTGTTTCGATAGGAACATCATTTTCAAGTGTAACAGTTGTTGCGAAGGTGTGTCTAGCTGTATGTGTGGTTAGATTCTTTTTAATGCCGCATAGGTCAGCTATTTCTTTCAAATAAGAGTTGTACCGTTGATTACAATTAACGGGAAGCAACTTGTCATTCTCGATACAGTATGGATGATCTTTATACTTTTCAATTATCTCCAATGCAATAGGTAAAAGAGGAACAGTTTCTTCAGTTCCAGACTTCGCTCTATCCCGAGTAATCCAAGCCCTACCATCAACTCCCGTAAATATGTTATCATGCTGAAGGCTATAAACAGTTTCGTAGGCAAAACCGGTAAAGCAGCAGAAGATATATACATCCCTAACTCTAGCCACTCGCTCTATCTCAAATTCCTTGTTATAGATAGCAAGGATTTCCTTCATCTCTAAGTAATCTCTGTCGGGATCTTTGTAGGGACATTTGAAACCAGCAATCGGATTATATTTAATCCAACCGTGATCTACCACTTTCTTGATTACCTGCTTTAATGTCTTTACATACTTCATAGCTGTGTTTTCATCAATATCATTTAACAGAAGGTAATGGTAGAACTTTGTGGCTGTCGCGTATTCAATTTCTTCTAACGCTATATCTTCTACTTTAAACTTCTTTAGAAGAAAATCTTCAACCTTGGTTTTGAGTCGTTCATAACGTTTGAGAGTATGTGCCGATCCTTTTCCCTTTTCAACTAGTTGGGCAAATAATGTATTATGATAGACAAAGGCTTGCATCAAACTTTTCTTTACCACAGGAGCTGGCTGATAAGCATCTCTGACCATCTTAGGTGTAACTACCTTATCAGCGCCTTTCAACCTTTCAAAATGTTTCTCTAAGTCAACCTGGGTTTTCCTGATGTAACTATTGATTTGTTTTGCATCCGGGCAGGAAGGTTTAGCTTTCCCGTTCTCATCATCCCAGTAGTCTGCATGAATCTTCTTTCCCGAGGAAAAATCTTCTCGCACACCCTTTATGGTGATCCGAACATAAATTGGAATCATTCCATCTTTCGTCTTTTTCGCTTTGAATAACCAAAACAGCACCGATAATTCTTCATTAATTTTCATGATTTCAAATTTTAAAGTTTGGAAATCAGCTCTTTAAAAAATGGAATTCAAATAATTCAGGCTAGAATTCGGTTACCTATTCTTGAATTCGGTTACCTAATTTCGGAAGAAGTAACCGGTAACCGAATAGGTAACCGATTTGGTTGATTTACCTTGAACTTGTTTGTACTGAAATTCTTAAGAAAGGTGATATAGAAAGCAAAAAAGCCACTTTTTTAAGTGGCTTTCTGCTTGTTTGGATTTTACTCCGTGATCCCGCTGGGATTCGAACCCAGGACCACTACATTAAAAGTGTAATGCTCTACCAGCTGAGCTACGGAATCTTACTTTTTCTTCTTCGTTTCAGCATTTCTGCTTACCTCGTTTCCGTTAAAGTGACGCAAAGATACGCCTACAAGCCTTTCAGTGCAACTATTTACAACTCTTTTTTCGTGACTTTAGTATAAGCTCTTCAAAATCAGTGTCAAAAAATCATACCAACAAGCCCTAAAAGCCATTAACCACATCAACATCCCGAACTCTGCTCTTCATTTTACAATCCGTTTCGTAAATTCGCAACAATGACAAAGAAAGCAACTCCAACCATATTGGTGGTCAATGACGACGGTATCGACGCTCCAGGCATAAAAGTACTGATTGACGCCATGAAAGGTCTCGGTAGGGTAGTGGTCGTAGCACCTGATAGCCCTCAATCGGCAACCGGACACGCTATCACCATAGCAAAGCCACTTCGTTTAGACCGCGTTCACATCTATCCGGATGTAGAAATGTATAAATGCTCCGGAACTCCCGTAGACTGCGTAAAGCTAGCAGTTAACAAGGTGTTCCAGGGACAGAAGCCAGACCTTTGCGTCTCGGGTATCAACCACGGACTGAATCACTCCATCAACGTGATCTACTCTGGAACGATGTCAGCAGCCATGGAAGGCGCCATCGAAAGCATTCCTTCTGTAGGTTTCTCGTACGACGATTTCTCCTACGATGCCGACTTCTCCAAATGCGTGCCCTTTATCAAGATAGTGGCACAGCAGGTTCTCGAACACGGCCTTCCTTTAGGCACGCTATTGAACGTGAACTTCCCAAGAGTAGAAAATATCAAGGGCCTCAAGGTCTGCCGTCAGGCCAACGCCAAGTGGGCAGAAGAGTTCGATGAGCGTAAAGACCCGCATAAACGCAATTACTATTGGCTGACAGGCGTATTCCAGCTAAACGACAGAGGTGAGGATACCGACGTTTGGGCTTTGAACAACGACTATGCGTCCATTGTTCCCGTGCAGTTCGACTTCACCGCTCACCATGCCATTCCTCTTTTAAATAACTGGAACCTGGATGTTTAAGAAAGATAACATTTGGCTGGGTACTGTACTCGGACTCGTTTTCCCCGGCATAGCTTATGTCATTGTAGAGGTACTGAAAAAGAACGTCAGGATTCTGGAAAAGGATGATCTGCTATACATCGGTTGCGTAGCGCTGAACCTCTTCCTGGTCCGCTACTTTTTCAGAAACAACAGCGAAAACACCGCCAGGGGCATTGTAGCCTCAACATTTATCTGCGCGTTTGTGTTCTTTATGTACAAGGTACGCCAATAACAGCACGCAAATGAACTACTATCTTATTTCGGGAGAGGCTTCGGGCGACCTGCACGGAGCTAATCTGATGAAAGCGATCAAACAGACCGACCCTCAGGCGAACTTCCGTTTCCTGGGTGGTGATCTGATGGTGGCTGAAGGCGGCGATATCGTGAAGCACTACAGCGATATGGCTTTCATGGGCTTCGTAGAAGTGGTGATGAACCTGCGGACGGTGCTGCGCAATATCAAAATGGTGAAGCAGGATCTCCTGAAGAACAGACCTGATGCGCTTATCCTGATTGATTTCCCAGGCTTCAACCTGAAAATTGCCGAGTTCGCTAAAAAGCACGGCATTAAGGTATTCTACTACATATCTCCCAAGGTGTGGGCATGGAACCAGAAGCGCGTGCTGAAGATCAAGAAGGTGGTGGATCATCTCTACTGCATTCTGCCCTTTGAGGTCGAGTTCTTCCGCTCCTGGGGGATGGAGGTCGATTATGTGGGCAATCCGCTTCTGGATGAAATTGCGTCCAGCAAACCGAATGAAAACTTCCGCAGCCAGAATGCTCTCTCAGATCAGAAGATCATCGCGCTGCTGCCCGGAAGCCGCCGGCAGGAGGTCTCTTCTATCCTGAAGGATATGCTCAGCGTGGTCAGCGACTTCCCGGATTACCAGTTCGTCATCGCAGGTGCGCCTACTTTCAAGCAGGAATACTACGACAACCTGATGGGCACCCAAAAGCTGAAGGTGGTATTCGGACAAACCTACGATCTTCTGAGAAACGCTGAGGCGGCAATTGTTACCTCGGGTACTGCAACGCTGGAGACAGCCTTGTTTCATGTCCCCGAGATCGTGGTCTACAAAGGCAACAAGATCTCTATCGCAATTGCCAGGCTCGTCATCAAGATCCGCTTCATCTCACTGGTAAATCTCATCATGGATAAGCTGGTCGTAAAAGAACTGATCCAGGAGGATTGCAACCCTGCCAAAATCAAAGAAGAGTTAAACGCGCTTCTGCACGACAAGTCTTACCGCAGCAAGATGCTGAAAGATTACCAGGACTTGTCCGACAAGATGGGTGAACCCGGCGCTTCTAAACGGACTGCCGAACTCATATTAAAGGAGCTTAAATAAAGCTCCGCAAGTAAAAGAAATAAAGTTATGAAAGCATTTTTGTTCGACTTGAACGGTACGATGATAGATGATATGGACTTCCACAATAGGGCCTGGCACAGCATCCTGACAGAGGATCTGGGCAAGGAAATCTCCATGGAAGAAACCAAACTCCAGATGTATGGTAAAAACTCTGAACTCTTAGAGCGGGTATTTGGCAAAGGCCACTTTACTCAGGAAAGAATGGATGAACTGTCGAAAGAGAAGGAGAGACGCTACCAGTCGGCCTTTAAACCTCATCTCAAGCTCATCGAAGGACTCGGAAACCTCCTCGAAAAAGCCCACCAGAAAGGCATCAAAATGGCTATTGGTTCTGCCGCTATCGCTTTCAATATTGACTTTGTACTGGATAACCTGAACCTCCGCCACTATTTTCCGGTAACCGTCAGTGCTGATGATGTCGTTCTCAGCAAACCTGACCCGGAAACTTTCGTTAAGGCTGCAGAGCTATTAAACGTAAAACCTGAAGACTGCATCGTTTTCGAAGATAATCCCAAAGGTGTGGAAGCTGCTCTGAAAGGAGGGATGAAAGCCATCGTCATCACCACCATGCACGAAGAGCATGAGTTTGAAGGCTTGCCTAATATCCTCAAGTTCATCGAAGATTATAACGACCCTTATATACTAGAGCTGATCTAAAAAAAGAACCCAGGCTTGCCTGAAAAAATATCCAACAAACAAAAAAGGCTCTGAAGTATCACACTCCAGAGCCTTTACCATATAAAAAAACGATCTTACTTATAAGCAACCTCGCTCCAACGCAGTTCATTCTTGAACTGGTACAGATTTGTTTCCTTACCAATCTTCACAAACTCGATATCCGCCATTTCAGCGAAATCCTGCATGTGCTCAGAAGTCAGGTTCTGGCTGTATCCTGTGTGGTGTGCACCACCTGCAAGGATCCATGCCGCTAAACCAGTCTTCATATCCGGGTATGGCTTCCACAATACGCGTGCTACCGGAAGGTTTGGAAGGTCATGCTCAGGAGCAACGGCCTCTACTTCGTTCACCAACATACGGAAACGGTTACCCATATCGATGATGGATGCGTTCAGAGCTGGTCCTGCTGCTACGTTGAATACCAAACGAACCGGATCTTCTTTACCGCCGATTCCTAATGGGTGGATCTCACAAGATGGTTTGCCGTCAGCGATAGACTCGCAGATCTCCAGCATGTGTGAACCTAATACCAATGGGTTTGATGGATCGAAGTGGTAAGTATAGTCTTCCATGAACGCGTTTCCGCCTTTCAGGCCGCTACCCATTACCTTCATCGCACGTACCAAAGCTGCTGTCTTCCAGTCGCCTTCTCCTGCGAATCCGTATCCGTCAGCCATCAGACGCTGTGCTGCGATGCCTGGCAATTGTTTCATGCCGTGCAGGTCTTCGAAAGTATCAGAGAATCCTTTGAATCCTCCGTCTACAAGGAAGTGACGCATACCGATCTCGATCTTTGCTGCTTCACGCAGGGATGCATGCTGTGCTCCGCCTTTTCTCAAAGCTTCTACTACGGCATAACGCTCTGCATATTCTGCAGTCAGTTTATCGATCTCTCCGTCGCTTACCTGATTGATTACAGCTACTAAGTCGCCGATGCCGTAAGTGTTTACAGAGAAACCGAACTTCAGTTCTGCTTCTACTTTATCACCGTCAGTGACCGCCACGAAACGCATGTTGTCGCCAAAACGCGCAAATTTAGCTCCCTGCCAGTCGTTCCAGCCTGCAGCTGCACGGGTCCATGCATTGATCTGCTCTAATACTTCTTCGTCTTTCCAGTGACCTACAACCACTTTACGCTCCATGCGTAAACGGGACACGATGAAACCGAACTCACGGTCTCCATGCGCACTCTGGTTCAGGTTCATGAAGTCCATATCGATGGTGCTCCATGGAATATCGCGGTTGAACTGCGTGTGCAGGTGTAATAATGGCTTGCGAAGGATCTTCAATCCGTTGATCCACATCTTGGCAGGGGAGAAGGTGTGCATCCAGGTAATGATACCGATACAGTTCTCCGCTACGTTTGCTTCCTGACAGATCTGGTAGATCTCTTCGGTGCTTTTTACTGTGGGTTTGAATACAACCTGCACAGGGATCTGTGATGCTGCATTCAGTGATTTGGCAATCTCTTCGGAGTGTGCCGCTACTTGCTTCAGGGTTTCTTCTCCGTAAAGATGCTGACTGCCGGTTACAAACCAGACTTCAAATTTCTTTAAATCTAACATATTTTTATAGGGATATTATTGTTGTCCGTAGTATGAATGTGGTCCGTGTTTGCGCTCAAAGTGCTTCTTAATCAGCGAGTCCTTCAGCTTAGGGGCAACGGGACTGATCTGTTCGGTCAGCAATGCCATCTTCGCCACGGTCTCTAATACTGCACTGTTGTAAACGGCTTTCTCAGCGGTCTTGCCCCAGGTAAACGGAGCGTGATTACCTACCAGGATCATCTCTACTTCTTTGTAGCTTAATCCTTTTTCCAGGAAGCAGTTCATGATCTGGAAACCGGTCTGATATTCGTAGTCTCCCTCGATCATCGCATCTTCCATCGGCGGCGCACATGGTACGTCTACCGTGATATGGTCAGCATGCGTTGTTCCGAAGATTGGAATGTCGCGCTGGCTCTGCGCCCATGCTGTCGCATAGGTGGAGTGGGTATGTACGATACCGCCGATCTCTTCCCAGTGCTTGTACAATACAGCGTGGGTCAGGGTATCTGAAGAGGGGCGAAGGCTTCCCTCAACGGTCTTGCCGTCGAAGTCTACAATAACCATCTTCTCGGGACTTAGATCTTCGTAAGGTACTCCGCTTGGTTTGATCGCGAAGACGCCTTCCGAACGGTCTGCGGCACTCACATTCCCGAAGGTAAAGAGTACCAGTCCCAGTTTGGGTAACTGCATATTGGTGTCATATGCAGTTTGTTTGATTTGATCGTATTTACTCATCTTGATATCTGTGTATAAACAGCATTAAGCGTGTACTTCTTCGGTTAATAAGCCTTCAATGGCGTGTCCGGCTTCTGAGTAGTGTGCATAGCGTTTTGCGTAAATAGCTACTCGCTCAGGGTTTGGATGGTATTCGGCATCGAATCCTTGTCCCATCGCTGCCATGGCGTCTTCCACGCGTGGATAGATGCCTGCTGCAGTAGCGGCGAACATGGCTGCACCGATAGCACAGGTCTGCTCTGACTTATGGATGCGGATCGGCATATTCATCACATCGGCCATCATCTGCATGATGAAAGGTGATTTCTTTGCCACGCCACCTAATCCGATCAGTCCTTTTACAGGAACGCCTTGCTCGTTGAAGCGGTCAACGATCTTCTTGGCACCGAAACAGGTTGATTCTACCAGCGAACGGAACATCTTCACGGCATCACTTCCCAGGTCAAGACCAAGGAAAGCGCCTTTTAATGCCTGATTGGCATCTGGTGTACGTCTTCCGTTTAACCACTCAATGGCATACTCACCAAACTCTTCAACTGGCAACAGGGCTGCCTGCTTGCTGAGTTCCGGGATGATACGTCCTTCTACTTCTTCTAAGAGACGCGCTGCAGTTTCTGCATCGATCACCTTGGAATCGCCCACCAATTGCTTGAATGGACCCATCAGTACGTTCTTAAACCATGCGTAAGCATCTCCGAAAGCGGATTGTCCGGCTTCCATACCGATCATTCCCGGGATGATAGATCCGTCAACTTGTCCGCATATTCCTTCTACCAGAATACCTTCTACTTCGTTGGCTGGTGCAACCAGCATATCGCAGGTAGATGTTCCCATTACCTTGCTCAGGTAGTAAGGCTCAATTTGTCCGCCTACTGCTCCCATATGCGCGTCGAATGCTCCGATACCGATCACTACGTCATTGCTCAGGCCTAAACGTGCTGCCCATTCGGCACTGATCGTTCCGGCTTTTTCTGCTGATGTATATGTTTTGCTGGATAAGCGGGATGGGAATCCTTTCAATAGGGGATCCAGGGAAACAAAGAACTCTTCCGGCGGGAATCCACCAAATTCTTCATTCCACAGGGATTTATGTCCTGCTGAACAAACGCTGCGTTTGATCTCGTCTACGTTGTTTCCGCCTGTCAGTACGAATGGAATCCAGTCGCAATGCTCTACCCAGGTATAGCAAGCCTGACGGACTGCCTCATCGGCACGCAGAATGCGCAGCAACTTTGACCAGAACCACTCCGACGAGTAGATCCCGCCTACGTATTTCAGGTAGTTGGTCTCAAACTTGGTTGCATGCTCATTGATCTCCGCAGCTTCTTTTACCGCTGTGTGATCTTTCCAGAGCACGAACATCGCATTCGGATTGTCCTTGAATTCTGGTAACAGGGCCAGTGGAGTTCCTTCTTTGTTTACAGCAACGGGAGTGGATCCTGTTGTGTCTACCGAGATGGCTTTCACCTGCGCAGCCACTTCGGCACCTACCTTCGCCAGGCATTCCTTGATGGTGCTTTCCAGTCCTGCAACGTAATCTTCAGGATGCTGACGGAACTGATTCTTCTCAGGATCGCAGAATGCACCTTTTTTCCATTGCGGATAATAAAATACAGAGGCAGCTAATTCCTCACCACTGTTTGCGTTTACGATTACTGAGCGTACCGAGTCCGTCCCGTAATCTACTCCAATAACAAATTTTTCTGAAGACATAATTGGTATTCGTGTCTAATTAACACTTATTGATGTCAAAAATAGAAATTACTTGTCAATTTGTACGCTTTTTATAAAAGAAAATTATCGGGTGTGGGTACGAAGTTTACGAAGGTCTGCAGTTTGTCTTTATACTGGGATTTGTCGAGCATATAGTAAAAGGCTCCTTTCTTCGATCCTTCTTTGTCTTTCTCCTGTTGTTTGATCAGGAGGTCGGCCGACAAGACCTTTCTGCTGAAGTTCCGCTTATCGAATTCGGTATCGTAAACAGCGGTGTATAAGGACTGTAGCTGTGGTAAGGTGAACTTGTCGGGCAGCAATTCAAAGAGAACCGGATGCAGTGCTGCCTTGTATCGCAGCTTTTTCAGCGCGGCTTCTACCATCTCATTATGGTCGAAGATCAGCTCCGGGCGCTCTTTCAGCAGGAACCACTCCGGCCTGTATTCTTCGCTTAACTGTTCGGTGTATTTCTTAATGTCGATCAGCGCGAAATAGGTGATACTGATCACGCGTTCTATCGGGTCGCGCTTCGGGTTCCCGAAGGCTTCCAGCTGCTCCATGTACACGCCCTCCAGACCCGTAAGTTGCTTCAGAATGCGGGCGGCCGCGTTCTCGGGACTCTCATCCGGCTGTAGAAATCCACCCACCACACTCCATTTCCCCATCTCGGGTTCAAAAGCTCTATGGATCAATAACAACTTGAGGTTTTCTCCGTCGAAACCGAATATAATACAGTCAATTGCGATCAGAAGACGGGTCTGTTTGGAATACCTGTTCATGGATAGGTTTGTTCGATAAATATCTTATTGGTTAAATAGCGGCGTAAGATAAGAGATTTTCTGTCCGCATAAAGTATGTTATGTCAAATTAACAATTATTCCTACGCTTCTTTCCCGGGTACATTATCAGGAACTTCGCCTTTTTTCCACAAACCCTACTAATTCTATAGATTAATTATGTACTTCTAATTTTTCCCCTATATTTGTCTGTAGAAACTCAAACAATCAACAAACAAACGACTGAAAAATAATGAAGACGCAAAAGCACCGGTCTCATCAGACAGCGAAAGTATTGAACATGCCTCATGCAGTAGTAAAGCGAATGTGTTGTTGCCGGTAGGGATATAAATAAAGCCGGAAGAGTAGCTCTCCCGGCTTGTCGGATAGAATCAGAAAGTAACGCCAATTGCCACTGACTCTATCCCGTTCTTATCAATCAATTGCTCATTAATAAAAACATCCAAAGGTATGAAATTATATACCCGGACTCGTTATGCGCTAAGCTTTGTATGCGCATTTTTACTTGTCCCTTTTACTCCCGTACTGCTCCGGGCTCAGCAAGATCCCAGGCCGCTCATCAACTCGACCCTGCATGGTACCGTGCTCGACGACAAAACGAAGGACCCTCTGGTGGGTGTATCCATACAAATAAAGGGAACTACGCACTCGGCACAGACAGATGCCAAAGGGCGCTTTCAGTTCATCACGGGACAAAAGTTTCCCTATAATCTGATCATCAGCTATATCGGCTACCAAAAAACGGAGGTCACTGCAACGGGCAGTCCCATTGAAGTTCTCCTGAAGGAAGATATCAAGGCACTTAACGAGGTGGTCGTGGTAGGCTACGGCACGCAGACCCGCCGCTCCATGATCGGCTCGGTATCTACCATCAAAACCTCGGAGATTGCCAACCAGCCTTCTGCCAGCTTCGATCAGCAGATCCAGGGCCGCGCCGCAGGGGTACAGGTGGGTTCGAACACCGGGGTTCCCGGAGACGGGCTCTTCTTTCGCATCCGCGGAACGACTTCCATCAACGCCAGCAGTGACCCGCTTTACGTGATCGATGGCGTCTTCATCAATAACCAGTCGCTGCAAAAGATCACCACCCAGGGTCAAGCGAATAATCCGCTGGCCGACATCAACCCGGCCGATATTGAATCAATTTCCATCCTCAAGGATGCTGAGGCGACTGCCATCTACGGAGCAAGGGCCGCAAACGGGGTAGTGCTTATTACCACCAAACGGGGTACCTACAACTCCCGCCCCAAGATAGCCCTCAACGCATACGCCGGGGCAGCATGGGCACCTAAACTTTGGGATCTGCTGACAGGTCCCGAGCATGCCACCATTATCAACGAAGCCTGGCTGAACGACGGGAAGCCTGCTGCTACCCGTCCGTTTCGCCCGGTGGAGGAAGGGGGTCGCGGGCTTCCTGAACAGCAGCAGACTTACGACCGGCTCAACGACATCTTTCGCACCGGAGCGATCCAGAACTACGATCTTTCGGTGTCCGGCGGTAACGATAAAACCCGCTACTACATCGGTGGAGGATATGCTTCTCAGGATGCGACATTGAAAACCAACGATTACAGTCGGGCCAGCTTCAAGGTTAACCTCGATCAGACCATTAACTCTTTCCTGAAGGTGGGTACCAGCAATACGCTGGCCCGCTCATCCCGCGCCAACGCAAGGGTAGGAGACGGTCCCCAGGGTGGTATCCTGCAAGCGGCACTGCACACGCCTACATACCTGCCAAAGTTCAATACGGATGGAACGTATGCGAAATGGGCAGGCTTCGACAACCTCGACGTGCTGATTAACAATACGGACATGAGCTCTGTCAGCACCCGCTACATCGGTAACGTATTTGGCGAGGCGGAGATCATCAAGGGACTGAAGTTCCGCACGAGCTGGAGCCTCGACTACAACAATTACGATGAGTTTGAATACTGGAATTCGCTCACCAACCGCGGGAGCGCCAACAAAGGTCTCGCTACCTCGAGTATCAGCCAGAACCTCATCTGGAGCAGCGAACAGACGCTGACCTATCGTACCACCTTCCATAAGGAGCATACCCTGGGTGTGCTGCTCGGAAACTCGGTGCAGGGGAATACCGCCCGCCAGACCTTCGCTCAGGGAACGAACTTCCCCTCTGATGATCTGAAGCAGATCGCTTCGGCGGCGACGACAACTTCTTCGTCCAACCTGGCAGAAAATAAGCTGTCTTCGTTCTTCTCCCGGGTCGACTACAACTACGCGGGCAAATACTTCTTCGAAGTGAGTCTGCGGGCCGACGGCTCTTCCCGCTTCGGAGCGGATAAGAAATGGGGCTACTTCCCTTCGGCAGGGCTTTCATGGCGACTGAAAGAGGAATCTTTCCTAAAGAATTCCCAGTCCATCAGCGACCTGAAGATCCGCGCCAGCATCGGTCTTACCGGAAACCAGAACGGTATCGACAACTACGCGGCTCTTGGCCTTTGGAAAGGAGGATATAACTATCTGGACAACCCGGGACTGGCACCCATTCAGCTGGCTAACGGCAATCTGGGTTGGGAGTCGACTCGTCAAACCAACCTGGGTGTGGACCTCGGTCTGTTCAAGGATCGTCTGGGGATTGAATTCAACGTCTACTCCAAGTACACGGAAGATCTCCTGCTGAACGATCCGCTGGCACCCAGCACGGGATTCTCTTCCATCACCAAAAACAGCGGAGAGATCGGCAATAAAGGCTTTGAACTGGGCATCAACAGCACCAATATCGCTGGTGAGCATTTCAGATGGCAAAGCAACCTGAACCTGGGACGCAATATCAATAAAATTGAAAAGCTGCCGACGCCCATCGATGCTTCATACAACACCATCCGCATGATTGAGGGCTATCCGCTGTATTCTTTCTTTGTCTACAAGCAACTGTATGTCGACCCGCAAACGGGCGACGCGGTCTACGAGGATCTGAATGGGGATGGTCAGATCACGGTCGCCGACAAACAGGTCATCGGCAATGCTTCTCCGAAGTTGTTCGGGGGACTGAATAACTCCTTTTCCTTCAGGGGATTCGACCTGTCGGTCTTCTTCAACTTTTCTTTTGGAAACAAGATCTATAACAACAACCGCTTCTTCCTCGAGTCAGGCGGTACGCGGGATGACCGCCGTGCCATCAACAAGAACCAGCTGAACAGATGGCAGAAGCCCGGTGATATCACCGATGTGCCGCGTGTGACTACGCAGGGCACCAACTATACGCTCAGCCCGAGCAGCCGCTTTGTGGAGGATGGTTCTTTCCTGCGCCTCAGTTCGGTGAATCTGGGTTATACCTTGCCTAAACACCTCAGCAGAAAAGTGAACGCATCTTCTGTCCGCGTCTATGTCACCGGAACCAACCTGGCGCTGTGGACCAAATACAGCGGTCCGGATCCGGAGATCAACGTCACCTCCAATCCCCTGGTTCAGGGCTACGACCTGGGTACGCCTCCTGTGCCGCGCACGGTGCAATTGGGTTTAAATGTCACACTCTAAAAGAACAAGAACAATGAAACGCTTAGCATATATATTCCCGCTTTTGCTTCTCTTCTCTTCCTGCGAGAAGTTCCTGGAAGTGGATCCGCAGCTTCAGGTGGATGAGGCAAAGGCCATCACCAATGCTTCATCGGCCGCTACTGCCCTGAACGGCCTGTATAATCGTCTGGGTACAAACGACTATTACGGCTCTAATTTCCCTGCTCTGTCGTATCTCTCCGGAGGCGACATCCAGTGGTCGGGTTCCCAGTCTGCTCCTCAGGAGGTGGTCCTCCATCGTCTTACGGCCGACAATGGCTATGTGGGATCTGCATGGGCAGCCATTTACAAAACGATTCTCTCTGCCAACTACATCATTCAGGCTGTACCTCAGGTAGTAGATCCGCTGTTTACCGAGACGCAGCGGAACGCTATCCTGGGTCAGGCTCATTTTGTCAGGGCGCTGGCTTATTTCGACCTGGCAAGGGGATGGGGTGGTGTGCCGATCATCCTGACGCCGACCCGCGAATCTTCTGAGAACGCCAATGTCGCAAGAGCGAGCCTGGCCGAAACCTATGCACAGGTGCTGAAAGATCTGGAGCTGGCTGAAACCCTGCTGCCGGAAACAACAGATCGCCAGAGAGCGACGCGCAAGACGGTTTGGGCACTGCGTTCCCGATATCACCTCTACCGGGCTGAATGGGCACAGGCGGAATCCTACGCCACGAAGGTGATCAACGATTCGAAGAGCTTCTCTCTGCTGAAGCCCTATTCGGCCTTCTTCGCCAGCAACGCCCTGAATACGGCCGAATCGGTCTTCGAACTTTCGTACACCATCTCTTCAACGAATAATCACAGCAACTGGTGGCTACCGCCGGCCCAGGGTGGCAGGAGGGAATGGTCGCCTACTACACAGCTCGTTGCGCTGCTGACAAGTCCGCTTACAGGAGGAGGACGCAGGGAATTGCTCGGTCAAACCGCTGCTCCCGGCAATCTCTGGTACGGAAAGCTCTACTACCGCTCGCCAACGGGGACCGACCCTGCCTATATCATTCGCACTGCCGAACTGTACCTCATCCGTGCAGAGGCCCGGGCGCAGCAGAATAATCTGGGTGCCGCGCTGAACGACCTGAACGCTGTCCGCGACCGTGCGGGTCTGGAGGCACTGATCACGACCGACAAAAATGCCATCCTGGATGCCGTCTCTCAGGAAAGGCGACTGGAGTTTGCCTTCGAAGCCGACCGCTGGTTTGACCTGGTCAGAACCGGGAAGGTAGCCGGAGTACTCGGGATCACCAACCCAAGCAAGTACCTTTTCCCGATTCCCACAGCGGAGATCGTAGCCAATTCCGCCATCGTCCAGAATAAAGATTACTAGTTCTCTCTCATCATGAAAACAATAAAATCGCTAACCCTCGCCATGCTGCTGTTGCTGACTGCTCAAACGGGTTTCAGTCAGAAAGCTCCCATCCTCAAAACCGTAGGTCCCGAAAAGGGCTCCCTGCTCATCATAGGGGGCGGAAAGGTCGGTCCCGAAATCTGGTCGAAGTTTATTGAGCTTGCCGGTGGTGAATCGGCCAACATTATCGTCATTCCTACGGCCGGTGATGATTCGACCATCAACAGGGGCGTATCAAAAGAAAAGGAAATTCTCGAGTCGCTGGGTGTGCGTACCGTTTCGGTGCTGCACACACGTGACCCTAAGATTGCCGAAACCGAGCAGTTTGCAGCCCCCATCAAAAAGGCTACAGGCATCTGGTTCGTAGGCGGACGCCAGTGGAAGATAGCTGATGCACTCCTGAATACCCGTACGCACCGGGAGCTGAACAATCTGCTCAGCCGGGGAGGCGTTATCGCCGGCACTTCTGCCGGTGCAACCATCCAGGGCTCCTTCCTGCTGCGGGGTGATACCAAAGGAAATGAGATCCTGGTGGGCGACCATCTGCAGGGGCTCGACTTCATCCACAACGTGGCCATCGATCAGCATATCCTGAAGCGTAACCGCCAGTTCGACCTCATCGAAGTCATTCGCAGCAAGCCTGAGCTGCTGGGGATCGGCATAGACGAGAGTACAGCAATCTTCGTGCAGAAGGACACTTTCGAAGTGCTTGGCACCTCTTACGCCGCCGTGTACGACAGCAGTCAGCTGAATACCGCCAGGCCCTTTGTCTTTCTCAGCCGCGGTCAGAAATACGACCTCAAAAACAGGAAAGTGATTGCCGAAGTACCGAAGTCCGCCAATCCGATCAGCAATAAATAATCAATGATATGACGACGCCATACGCAACCGGAACCCTGCCTCCCTGGAAGAACTACGAGAAAGCGCTCTTTCGCTTCTTTTTCATCTATTTTCTGCTCCAGGTGCTTCCGCTCGACCCTGCATTTTACGCGCATCTGCTTCATCCGGAGAAAGGGTATCCCTTTTACGGCTACCTGTTCAATATCGCACGCTATGCCCCGCACTTTTTAACCGGGGAAGAGTCGTTCCTGAACTGGCTTGTTCCGGCCCTGATTGCCCTTGTGGGTTCACTCGTTTGGTCGGCAAAGGACCTCCACCGACAGGATTACCGCAGATTGTATTACTGGCTCCGCGTCATCCTGCGCTACCGGCTTGCACTCGGACTGATTGGCTACGGCTTCATCAAGATATACCCGATGCAGTCGCCGCTTCCTTCACTCAGCCACCTGAATACCCACTACGGCGACCTGAGTTCCTGGAAGATCTTCTCCCTGACACTGGGTGTGGTGCCCGGCTATGAGTCTTTCCTCGGATGGGTGGAGATACTGGCTGCCCTGCTGCTCCTGTATAGAAAAACTGCAACCATCGGCGCCTTTCTGGTGCTGGTGTACACAGGCAACGTCTTTATGGCTAATCTCGCTTACGAGGGAGGGGAGCATGTCTACGCGCTTTATCTGATAACCATAGCGCTGTTTCTATTGGCTCATGATGTGATCCGCCTGTACACGCTATTCGGACTGGAGCAGGCAACGGCGCCGGATACGTATCGTCCGGTTTTCAAGGGCAATCAGCGGAGTATCCGTCTGGCCTTGAAGTCGACCTTTATCCTGCTGTTTCTCTTTGTTTACGGCTTTGCTGCTTACCGGGGCTTCCGGGAAGATACTTATCAGTACCCTAAGACGGCGGGACTGCCTGAGGCGAGCGGTATCTACGAGGTAGCGGAGTTTCGCCTCAATAACCGCCTTATCCCGTATTCGGCCGTCGACAGCCTCCGCTGGAATGACGTCGTCTTTGAAAAATGGGCCACATTAAGCGTACGCTCTAACCGTCCCGTCGTACTCGACTCAAGCAACATCGAAGTGATCCGTGTACAGGATAAAGACCGCCTGTACGAGCTTGCAGGAGCCGCTGGTCGCCACTACTACAATTACCGCGTGGATACCCAGCGCGGCATCCTCCATCTCGAGAACAAGAACAGGCATTACGCCGGTGAGCGCCTGGAGCTTCATTACACACGTCCCAATTCCCGGCAGATCATCCTGCAGGGGAGGAATGAACGGGGCGAGTCGATCTATGTGGTGCTGAACAAGAAGGACAAGAAGTACCTTCTGGAGGAAGCAGCGAAACAAGGCCGCGGCAAAGCACTGGAATTATAAATCTGAATACATAAGAAGATGCAGACAAATACAGATATCAGAACGCCGGAATTAAGTAAGCCGGTCCTGGGCACCGCCAAAGCCTGGAAGCCTTACCAGCTGTTCCTTTTCCGGGTGGCGTTTATCTTTTTCATCATCATGTCCATACCGGGTTCCCTCAGCTGGTACAAGGGCCTGGTCGGTATTGACTGGACCAGTGTACATTACCGCGACCTCTACGACATCGCCCGTTTTCAGCCGTCCTTTCTGAAAGGATCTGCCCGCCTGCTCTATGGCTATGGTGAATGGCTGGTTATTCTGGGGATTTCGGTCATCGGTTCCGGTATCTGGTACCTGTTTGATAAAGAGCGTAAAGAATACACCAAACTGAATTATTGGTTAAGAGTGATCGTCAGGTACAGGGCGGGCATCGGGATTATCGGCTTCGGCTTTACCAAGTTGCTTCCGGTGCAAATGCCTTATCCATCCATCGGCCTGCTGAATACCGATTTCGGCGATCTGACCCTGCAAAAGATCTACTGGCTGTCTATCGGCATTGTTCCCTGGTATCAGGTATTTGCTGGAGTGGTGGAAGTTACCGCAGGGATGATGCTGTTCTTCAGAAAGACCACTTTGCTGGGTGCAGTCCTTTTATTCGGTGCCCTGGGCGATATCGTATATGTCAATTTCGCCTATGATGGAGGCGTACATGTATATAGTTCCTACTTCGTGCTATATGGCGCCTTCCTGATCCTCTACGACCTCCCGAAGCTGTACAATCTGCTGATTTTGGAACGCGTTACGGTGCCGAAGAACTATTATCCTTCGTTCAGCCTGCCATGGCAGAAATACCTGCGCATTGGTCTGAAAACTGTGACCATCGCGATCTTTCTGGGCCTGCTGTTCTATGTACAGCTGCTCAACTTTCTGTACGACCCCTATAAGCAGCCGGCGATCAGCGGGGTGAAGGAACTCCGGGGACTGTATCACGTTGCCGAGTTCCGTATCAACGATCAACTGCTCCCCGAATCTCCCAATGACTCCCTGCGCTGGCAGGAAGTGAGCTTCGAGAAGTGGTCCACGCTGACGTACAAGGTTAACAAACCGGTAAAGCTCGACCTGTCTAACGGCGGGGGATCACCGATGCGGGATATCAACCGGACCTTTGAACTCACAGGAGTGGGAGGCGGGCGACGTGTGTTCTACTACGAAGCAGATACGAAGAACCATACGCTTTACCTTCAGGACAAGAATGTACCCCGTTCCCGCGAAGATGGTCCAGCGCAAGGCAAAAAGGTAAAGCCCGTAGCACAGGATCAATGGATTCCCAAAGAGGCACTCGCGAATATCGGGGATGAGAACCTGAAGATCGAACCCATTGCCCTGACCACGCGACGTACCCGCGGCATCCGGGCGGAAAAGGAAAGAGATCCGAAGCGCAACAGGATGATCCTGCGCTATTCCACGTCCGATGGATCGCGGGTGATACTGGAGGGCACCGACGAAAACAAGAACTCCCTGCACATGGTACTGAACCGAATCGACCGCAAATATGCGTTGTCAGATGGTAAACTTGAAGCAGGTAAATATTAGTACAAATCGTTTAATTTAGCAACCCGCATGAAGCGCACTTTTAATAATCATTATGACACAATCGGGGACTAGACGGGATTACGACGCCGTGGTCGTGGGCGCTGGTCCCAACGGACTGGCTGCAGCGATTACGCTTAGACAATCAGGATTATCCGTCTTGCTTCTTGAAGGCAAAAAGGAGATCGGTGGAGGAATGCGCTCGGCAGAACTGACGCTGCCCGGATTTCTTCACGACGTCTGCTCGGCGGTGCACCCGATGGCTGCCCGCTCGCCTTTCTTCAAGTCGATCCCTCTGGCAGAGCATGGTCTGCGCTTCGTGACTCCTGAAGTGGCCGCTGCTCACCCCTTCGATGAGGGGCATGCTGCAGCACTGTTTACTTCGATCGAAGAGACGGCAGCCACGCTGGGGAAGGACGGACCTGCTTACACGCGACTGATGAACTCCGTCTGCGAGGCATGGCCGCTCATTGCCAAAGACGCGCTCGGTCCCCTGCACTTTCCATCCCGTCCTTTCACCATGGCGGGCTTCGGAATCAAAGCACTCCCTTCTGCCTGGAACCTCGCGAAGATGTTCTCCCAGAAGGAGGCCAGAGGACTCTGGGCAGGAATGGCAGCCCATTCGATACAGCCGCTGACCAATCTCAGTACCTCGGCAATTGGCCTGGTGCTCATGGCAAACGGTCACCTCGGCGGATGGCCCATTCCCCTGGGCGGCTCCGTGTCGATCGCCAATGCAATGAGCTCTTACTACCTGTCCCTGGGCGGCGAAATCCAAACGGACTTTCAGGTGGAATCCCTCGACCAGCTTCCGTCTGCCCGCGCATTGCTTTTCGACGTGACCCCACGGCAGCTTCTCAAGATTGCAGGCCATAAGTTCTCGTCCATCTATAAATGGCAGATGGAGCGCTACAGATACGGGATGGGGGTTTTCAAAGTCGATTGGGCACTCGATGCACCCATCCCTTTTACTGCCGAAGTCTGCCGCCGCGCAGGCACCATCCACCTCGGGAATACCATCGAGGAGATTGCTGCCGGCGAAAAACAGAGCAGCGACGGAAAGATCGTCGATAAGCCCTTCGTCCTCCTGGCGCAGCAAAGCCTCTTCGATCCTTCCAGGGCTCCCGAAGGCAAACATACGGCATGGGCCTATTGCCATGTTCCGCACGGATCAAATGTGGATATGACCGCAGCTATTGAAAGTCAGGTCGAACGTTTTGCCCCTGGCTTCCGGGAACGGATCCTGGCGAAACATACCATGAATGCCGGGGAGATGGAAGCCTATAACCCGAATTATATCGGGGGCGATATCAATGGAGGGATCCAGGATGTGCGACAGCTGTTCACGCGCCCGGTGCTCCGCCGCTCGCCTTATACCACCTCGGCAAAGGGTATCTACATCTGTTCATCCTCAACCCCTCCGGGTGGTGGGGTACATGGCATGTGCGGTTATCATGCCGCTAAAAAAGCACTGAACGATATTTTCAAACTCGAAGCTCGAAAAATTTAAACTACGTTATTCAATCTTATCATTTATGTCATCAATAAATACCCGCTTTTCTCTGCACGAGGACTGGACCGTGGTGATACTGGGAATCCTGATCATTGTTCTGGCCATTCTGGGCCTTGTTGTACCTGCTCCGGCCTTCAGCTGGACGAACGCTTCTGAACTGAACACACAGGTGCTCTCTCCATCAAACCTGCAGGCTATCGGTCTGCAATTCCTGGCGGTGCTGGTCGTGGCACTCCTCGGTGCATTGCTGACCGGCAAGCCGGTAAAAAACCTGCTTTTTACGTTCCCCTGCGTCTATATTCTTACCCTGGTGGCCCTGATCCTCGCAGGAAACAAGCAGATCAAGGACCTGAACCTGGAAGCCGTGATTTTTAGTCTCTCGATCGGTCTGATCATCAGTAACTTCTTCCGGCTGCCCCAGTGGTTCCGTGATGCCCTGTCTACCGAGCTTTATGTCAAGATCGGACTGGTGCTTCTCGGTACCACCATCATCTTTTCAGATATCCTCAAAGCCGGTTCCCTGGGACTCATCCAGGCCCTGGTCGTGGTGCTGTCGGTTTGGTACTTCGCCTTCTGGCTCTGCCGCAGGCTGAAGATCGATAATGAACTGACCATGATGATCTCGAGCGCGGTTTCCATTTGCGGTGTTTCAGCCGCCATTGCCACCTCGGGAGCAATCAAGGGAGATTCAAAGAAGCTGTCTTATGTGATCTCGATGGTGCTGATCACGGCGATTCCCATGATGATCATCATGCCCTATATTGCCAGTTATTTCCATTTCCCGGATGCTGTAACCGGCGCATGGCTGGGCGGCAGTATTGACACTACGGGCGCAGTTGTGGCTTCAGGAAGTCTGGTAGGAGAGAAGGCGCTGGAAATCAGTACGATTGTCAAGTTCTCTCAAAACGTCCTGCTGGGGATAGCGGCCTTCGCCATCTCCGTTTACTGGACCTATACCAATAATCCCCTTGCCAAACAGGAAGATACCAAGCCTACTCTCGGTGTGATCTGGGAGCGCTTTCCAAAGTTTGTACTGGGATTCGTAGCGGCTTCGCTCATTTTCTCCTTTGCCGTTCCTGCAGAAGTCAATGCGGAGATCAAAGGCAGTCTGAAAAGCTTGCAGGGACTTTGGTTTGCACTCGCATTCACCAGCATTGGTCTGGAAACGCGCTTCGCCGACCTGTTCAACAAAGACAGCAGGAAGCCGCTTTACGCATTCCTGATCGCGCAGTTGTTTAATATCTTCATCACCCTGATCATCGCATTTATGTTGTTCGGCTCCTGATCCGCAATGAGAACCGGGTACCGGTAAAGAAGAGGACCTGCCGGAATCACGACCTCTGGCTATCGCATTTTGAAAGGAAGCTTCTGGTTCAAGGGGATGTCGGCTTCCTTTTGATATAAATGACGATCTGAGGGATTAGCGGGAGGACCGTTCTTTGCCGGCTCCGGCTTTGCGGTCTCCTGACAGTACTTTCGGATATTTCTGAGCAGCCTGTTACCAGCATAGCCCATTTCCTGCATGTTGTCGCAGCGGACAGGGTAGTTCTCCTGGATGATATCCCGGGGTTCTGCTGTTCTTTCAGCGGCTTGCCCGGCAGGATAGGCGGCTATGATGGCGCAGGGACTGAAGGCTTTGTTGTTCAACAGCACGTACTCGTGGGTTTGAGGCACCTCGTTATACATCAGGAGCGACATGCTCAGCAATACGATGCAGCCCGGCTCGGCCTTCGCCCTCAGTGTGATCACCTGCTCTTCCATCATGCCCGTGCGGCTTACCTCGATGTCCTGCATGTCGAGATATTCCAGGTACTCCTCCCGGAAATCAAATGCGATAGCTGTTAGCCGGATGCGATAAAGGGATGCTTCCTGCGGATATCCTGCAGCTTTGCGGACATCTGTACGCGGATTGAAAGCCGGCAGATGCACGGCTATATTGCCGTCTGCATCCCTGCTAACCTGATGATTGATCTGCAGCACGCCCGAGAGCCTGCTGCTGGCGTTGAAATCCATTCCAACGAGTTCCTCCAGATGGGAGTCATGCAGGTCCCGCTGACCGGGGCTGCCTGTCACGCTGCTGCGAAGTGCCTGGCACACCAGTCCCGTTGTGCGAAAAACGGCCTCTCCGTCGTGATACATATACGCCGGCTGAAAGGCCCTGCGGATCACTGCTGCCGTGCTGCTGCTTAGCCCCAGCTCCGAAGCGGCACGTTTGCTGCCTGCTGTTTGTTTTCCCGGGCGCGGTTTACCCTGAATAATGTTGAGGTTACGATACCTGCGGTACACGACGGAACCTGCCGTTCCGCGCACCCATCCCTGGTTGTCTACTTTAGCCATATCATTTATCTTTTGCGGGCAAGGTAGAGAGGCGAATAAAAACAAACGATTTTGAAGGGAAAAACGACCAATTGTTCCCAAATAGGTCGCGTTTTTCCTGTTTAAGCACCGGAACCTTGCCGTGCCCGGCGCATCCTTTTGGCTACTCCACTTCTACATTCGGCTACTTAAATCCGGCTGGAAACAGGGAGATAAGTCCGACTAATCAGCCTTGCAGTCGGACTCATATCTGTATCAACTTTCCTCGAATTCACCGGGAAAGTAGGGCGGGTCAGAGTAATCTGATAGGCGTTACACGAATCATGATCTCGTCTTGCTGAAGATCTTCCTGGAGTTGCAGCTTTCGCTCTTTCCAGTATGCTTCATTCAGTTCTTCGCACATGACTTCGTAGATGACTATTTTGTCTTTGACGGTTTTGTCGTTTTCGGGTTTCCACAAGCCCGTAGCTGGTGCTTTGCTGTGAATAGTCAGTCCGCCGAATACTTCCGTCAGCTCGTCTTTCAGGTTGGAGAAAATTTTTTCAGGGAATGAATTGCCCGCGGCATCATAGAGGGGCAGGAATAGTTCGATCAGATGCATATATCAGCTGTTTTTCACCGATAGGAACGGCTGAAGAGCATTCTGGTTTGACCTGCAGGTACGATAAAGAAAAATGCCTGTAAACAACAAAAGCATCCTGTGTGAGGATGCTTTTGATCAATATATAAAATGAGTTTAATTAACCAATCTTAACATTAATAGCGTTCAGGCCTTTTCTGCCCTGCTCAACGTCATAGGTTACTGAATCATTCTCACGAATGTTATCTAACAATCCTGAAGAATGAACGAAGATTTCGCTGTCGCCATTAGCTGGCACGATGAATCCAAAACCTTTTGTTTCGTTGAAAAATTTTACTGTTCCTTGTTGCATTATATTTAAATTAATTATCCAAATGTACAGTAATTTATTGAGAATTAGGCACTATCGCTAAATATATTGTTTACATGACACTGCGGTGTTTAATCAGAGGATTGATACAAACCATGTTTTGGTGCTTTTGTTAAGTCCGCATGGAACTTCATATTGACATTAATGATATCGTAAGTATGCTCATGTCTGTTCTTTGCGGTGGCATCATCGGCTTTGAACGGGAATATAAAAGTAAGTCGGCGGGCTTTCGTACCATCGTGCTGATCTCACTCGGTTCAACCATCTTTACGATCGTATCCGGCTACGGGGCGGGCTCCGATGATCGTATTTCGGCAAACATCATCACGGGTATCGGTTTTATCGGGGCAGGAGTGATCTTCAAAGATCAGGTGTCTATCCGGGGCTTAACTACCGCTGCCGTGATCTGGACGTCGGCGGCCATCGGCATGACAACAGGAATCGGCTATCATGCGCTGGCGTTTTTGTTCACTATCTTGACCCTGGTGATCCTGTTGATGGTGTCGAAGGTAGAAAGACTGATCGGGTCCCTGCAGAAGCAGAAGATCGTCAGCGTGACCTTTAATCACTCTGAGCTCGGCCGGATAGGTGACCTGGAACGGTCGCTCAATACTGCGGATATCGATATTGAGCGACTGGAGCTAAGTAAGGATAACGGCAGTCTGACCGTGTTGTGGCAGGTGACTGCCCGGAAGCGCTCGTTCATTGAGCTGAACGAGCGGCTAGCCGAAGTAGACGACATTGTTAGTTTTAGTTAGCGGCTGTTCTTCTGGCGGCGGCGTTCCTTCTTTTCTTTTTTCATCCTCTCCCTTACACCATCATCAACTCCCCGTCCCGTGGGCATAGGCTCGTAAACCGATCCTGCAGTGGGTGGGGCAGGTGGAGCCGTTTTGATCTGGTAGCGGTGGATAATACGGGCTGAAAGCCGCTCAGTAAGGTCGGGAAACAGGTGGTGAGAGTACCAGGAACCCTTTGCTTTCCAGCCGACTGGCAGCTCTTTGCGCGGGCGTAATGAGGCGCGCAGCACGGCGTTAACGACTTTGGATGGAGGATCCATGGCGGCCATGCGGGGTGTGCCGCCACTGTAGTTGGCCGAATGACCCCAGAATGGGGTATCAACTGCCCAAGGTTCAACAGTCACCACTTTTATTTTTTTATAGCCGCTCAATCTGAGCTCCTCATTTATTGCACGACCCAGATTGAGTATTCCGCCCTTTGTTGCTGCGTATGAAGCGTGATATGCCAGAGGGTTCTCACTCTCGATAGAACCCATGTTGATTAATGTTCCGTAACCTTGTTTTGTGAAAAGGCGGACGGCGGCGTGACAGCCATAAATAAAGCCCGTCAGGTTTACGTCTACTATGCGCGCCTGATCGGCCACGGGAATCTCCCAGAAGCGCCCGATGGCTCCGACGCCGGCCATATTAATCCAGACGTCGACCTTTCCATATTGCTTGATGGCCGCCTCTGCGAGTCGCTCAACATCCTCAGGCTTACTGATATCAGTCTGCACAACCAGGGCCGTGCCGCCGGCCGAGCGAATATTCGAAGCGATTTCTTCGAGCAGGTCGGCACGTCTTGCCGCCAGGATTACATTCGCTTTAAAACGTCCGAGCTCCTCCGCAACGCCCCTCCCGAAGCCGCTCGAAGCACCCAGGATAACGAAAGTCCTATTATGCATTTTCTTCTGTCCGGGGCGCCCCAGCTTCGATGTGGCGCAGCCTGAAAAGAGCAGGATGGCGACGAGCAGGATGATGGAGGCCAGGCAAATTCTTTTTAGTTTTTCGAAATTGAAGTTCATTAGGTAGTTGAAATTCTGCATGTTATGATGTTTGGTTTGTAGATGTGTTTAATAACGAATAGCTAACGATCATGTTTGTAGTGAGTTAGCAAAGGCGTAGAATCAGCAAATGCCGGAAGTATTTCTACGCTTCAGAATTGCTAACCTGCTCATCACGATGAGAAAATATGAGAAGCAGATCCACATGAGAAAAAATAGTGGCGATATCGGTACAGTAGTTGCCTTATATGTGACGTCGAACGTGATGAAAGGTGTTTATCAGCTGGGATAAACAGAAAGGAAGAAAGACGGCAACTTGGGGAGCGGGAAAAGGAATTCGCGATTGAGGAAATGTCTCAACAAGTACAAGACTAGATTAACTAATGCTTTATCAATAAATTAAATTAACAAACTCTCAAACTATGGAAATTCATTACGGTCAAATCCTCGAAAAAGTGGTAAGAAGAAACGGTCATTCAATCAGCGACGTTGCACGTTTAACAAATGTGAACAGACGTTCTGTGTATAACTGGTTCAACCAACAGCAACTTAAGGCAGATATCATCTTCCGGGTAGGCTGTGTCATTAATCATGACTTTTCGGTTGAGTTACCGCACCTTTTCACTTCAGAGGACTTTGAAAGAGGTTTTAAGCGTGCATCATTCTCCATGAAAGCTGACGAATTCACAGAAGATGAAGGTCAGCACTACTGGAAAGATAAATATATCAACCTGTTGGAGCAGTATAATCAACAACTCGCTAACCAACTAGCAGTGGCAGTGTAGGCCAGCATCCTGCACTTGTTAAGCCTGGTTCCGGAGAGGAGCCAGGCTTTTTTGTTTTCCGGCGGAATGGAAGCCGGGTTTCAAAGGTTGGGGCACTTAGTGTTGCTGAAACTCAGGTTCGCCTTCCTGTACGTTCTTGCCGGGGCGTTCTTTCCCACTATGGAGCAGAATCTTGCGGTAGCCGGGGTAAATGGGCGGCCTGGCAGAAGCCGCATTTTTGCTTTGCCTGGCCTGTAGTTCTCGCCATCTCAACGGATACAATGCCTGTTGGCACCGCAATGATGCCATATCCAACGATCATCAGGATTGCTGGCAAGCAAGCAGCCTGCGGGAGTTTTGTGGAGATATGTCCCCATATCTCACGGTTGTGATGGTAAGAATTGCCCAATAAATGGATACCGGTATGCTGGTAAAGCTACTTTGGTCTCCCTCACTAATGTACAAAAGTGTGCAACCTATGATCACTGGTGTGACTACGCTCGTGATGAATACCGTGATCTTGGACATGCTCGCTATCAGAGCGCCGGGGGACGATGTTTCTTTCGTTCTGGAAAGACAAAAATTCGTTGCAGTTGAAAGCCCTGCTCTGATAGCCACATCAGAGCAGAGCTTCTATTTTTTGATGCCTTGACGCTTATTTCAGGTACTTCTCCGCTATTCCGGGATAAACATCAAGTAGTTCATTGGACTTTCCGGAACGGTCGAATATGGCTTCCCAGGTATTTAGCGGCTCCCAGATAAAGGAACCAACACCTCTGCCTCCCGGTACGGTGAAGGCGATATCGTTGACTTCGCGTTTCATGTGGGTGTATTCGGCAACCATGATTTGTCTCTTGTATTTTTTTGAGAGGTCAGCAATATTACTTCTCAGGTCAGCCAGCGTGCCGTGCCACTTTGGATAATAGGAAAGGCCTATTATGTCGTATGGGACGTTGCGTTTGTGCATGGCATCATAGAAAAATTCCGACTCTTCTGCCTGGCCGCCGAGGGCCACATGCAGCATGATGATGGACTGCGGACTAACTTCTTTTATCCCTTTGAATCCAGCGTAGATCAGCTGTGCGAGGCTGTCGAGATTGTTGACATGTCCCTCAGGCCATATCATGCCGTGGTTAATCTCGTTGCCGATCTGAACCATATCGGGCTCGGTGCCCTGGTCTTTAAGCTGCTGCATGACATATTTCGTATATGCCTGAACGGAATCCGCTAAGGTGCTGAAGTCTTTGCCGGTCCATGCCAAAGGTTTATTTTGTTGCTGCGGATCTGCCCAGTAGTCGCTGTAATGAAAGTCCAGCAGGAACTTCATTCCGGCCGCTTTCACACGTTTTGCCATTTGTTTGGTATGCTCCAGATCGCAAAAGCCTGTGTTTGGCGAATAGCCCTTTGGCTGAGCGGGATTATTAAAGATCCGGAGGCGGATGTAGTTGAAGCCGTGATCTTTTAATATCATCAGTGCATCTTTCTCCACACCATTATCACTGAACTTTATCCCCCGTGATTCCAGTTGAGGTAAAAAGGAAATATCTGCTCCGAGGATCTTATCCTTGATAGCTCTTGCTGTGTACCTGTCGTTTGTCACCTTATGCGCTTTTCCCGGCTGAATGGTGTGGATCTCCGTTGCGCCCTCCGTCAGGCTGTCGCTCTTTGCTTCAAATTTGATAGGGGTACGCACCTTTCCTGCTCTCAGGATAATACGGGCTGATCCGCTGAGGGTAGACTCCCAGGTGGTGTCAGTCTTTTGCAGGGTCTTTGCATCTATGCCGTTCACACTGATCAGGCGGGCATCACCGATAACCTTGTAGGTGACGGGCTTCGACAGTTGCGGTACATCCCTGCCTTTGCGGTCGATTATTTTGGCGGTGATCAGAACTTCATCTTTGCCGTTCGCCAACATAGTGGTCTTATAAGGCGTTACCTGTATTTCAGCCGGCTTTGTATCCTGTGCCTGAAGGCTGGAGAAACTTGCGAAGAAGGCGAGCGCCGCACTCATCGGGAATTTTAGGTGGTTGTTCATCTGCATATTCTGAATGTTTTAACTGGTCGCTGAACAAACATAGGATGTTTTTCTCAGGCTTCCTCCTGCATTCCTGCGTTCTGGTTTGAAAAGCCTGATCGAATAAAAGAAATGATCGATAGGACAAATAACCAAGCGCTTTCCTGAATTCTTTTGAATGAACAAACCAACCTTTGGCCCAGCTTATGGCTGACGGTCTGCAGATTGCTAAAACCCGGGTTCGTTTTCCTGTAAGTTCTTGCGGGGGCGTTCTTTCCCACAGTTGGAGCAGAATCTTGCCGTGGGCGGGTAAATGGGAGCGTAGCAGAAGCTGCATTTTTCCTTTGCTTCATCTGTAGCTCTCGCCATTTCAACGGATACAATGCCTGTTGGCACCGCAATGATGCCGTAACCGATGATCATCAGGATGCTGGCAAGCAACTGGCCTGCGGGAGTCTGTGGAGATATGTCCCCATATCCCACGGTTGTGATGGTAACAATTGCCCAATAAATGGATACCGGTATGCTGGTGAAGCCACTTTTGTCTCCCTCAATAATGTACATAAGTGTGCCAATTATGGTCACCAGTGTGACTACGCTCGTGATGAATACCGTGACCTTGTACATGCTTGCTTTCAGGGCGGTGCGGAGGATGTTCCCTTCATAGAGAAAGCGGCTCAGCTTCAGGATCCGGAATACGCGGAGCAGACGGAATGCGCGTACCACCACCAGATACTGGCCGCCAGCCAGGAACAGGCTCAGGTATCCCGGGAGGAAGGCAATAAGATCGATCAGACCATAAAAGCTGAAGATATAACGCAGGGGACGCCGGGAGCTGTAGATTCGCAGCAGGTACTCGATCGTAAAGATGACAGTAAAGAACCATTCAGCGATACGGATGAGTCCCAGGTGGTCCTGCCGGATACTGGCGACGCTCTCCAGAAATACGCAGAGGATGCTGAAGACGATCAGCCAGAGCAATACGAGGTCGAACAGTTTGCCCGCTGGAGTGTCAGACCGGAATACTATTGTATATATCTTTCTTCGCAACGCGTCGTTTGACCTTTTATTCATGTTCAGTACTTGTTGTTCTTAAGAACACCGGATGTGCAATAAAGTGTGAGCATGAACGGCGGAATAGGCAGACATTGCAGCATAAGCTCTGCTTTTGACATAGAAGTTTATTTTTCTCTTGCTGCGATGGATATAATATCCTAATTTCGGGAACGTTCCCGAGTGTACATACCTTTTAACATAAACTTATAATATGAGAACAATTCTCTTTTTGATCTGCTTATGTGTGGCTATGCCAAACGTAATTAATGCACAGGATCTTAAATCACCGGACGGCAAATTCGCTCTTCGGTTTTCGCTGCTGAAAGATGGTACACCCACGTACAGCCTGAAATATAAGGGTAAAGACGTGGTGAAACAGAGTAAGCTTGGCTTCGAGTTAAAGCGCCAGGCGAAGGACGCGGCATCCGGCGGTGACATGAACCAGAAGGTTGCCAATGCTGAATCTTCCCTGCATGATAGCTTCACGCTGGCCGGCTCCAAAACATCAAGCTTTGATGAAACCTGGAAGCCCGTGTGGGGTGAGGTAAGGGAGATCCGCAACCACTATAATGAACTGGCGGTGACGCTGGATCAGAAAGGCACCAAGCGCCAGATGCTCATCCGCTTCCGTTTATTCGACGATGGGCTGGGCTTCCGCTACGAGTTTCCGGAGCAGAAGAACCTGACTTACTTTGTTATCAAGGAAGAGAAGACGCAGTTTGCGATGACAGGCGACCATACGGCGTACTGGATTCCGGGCGACTATGACACGCAGGAGTATGATTTTACCACTTCACGTTTATCAGAGATCAGGGGCCTGATGCCGAAAGCCATCACCGCGAATGTATCCCAGGCTTCATTTTCACCAACGGGGGTACAGACTTCGCTGATGATGAAAACAGATCAGGGTATTTATATCAACCTGCATGAAGCGGCGCTGATCAATTATGCCTGTATGCACCTGAACCTGGATGACAAGAACATGGTGTTTGAATCGTGGCTGACCCCTAATGTAAAGGGAGACAAAGGCTATATTCAGGCACCCTTCAATACCCCATGGAGAACGGTGATCGTGAGTGATGACGCCCGCGATATCCTGGCTTCCAAGATGACTTATAACCTGAACGAGCCCTGCAAGATCGAGGATACCTCCTGGATTAAGCCGACCAAATACGTGGGAGTATGGTGGGAGATGATTACCGGCAAGAGTTCATGGGCATATACAGATGAGTATCCGGCCGTGCAGCTGGGTATTACCGATTACTCGAAGGCAAAGCCTAACGGAAAGCATGGCGCAACGACTGAAAATGTAAAAAGATACATTGATTTCGCGGCGGAACATGGCTTCGACGGCGTTTTGGTGGAAGGATGGAACCAGGGATGGGAAGACTGGTTCGGGAACTCCAAGGATTTTGTGTTTGACTTCGTTTCTCCGTATCCGGACTTTCATGTAAAGGAGATCAGGGATTATGCGAAATCTAAAAACGTGAAGATGATCATGCACCACGAGACGAGCAGCTCCGTACGTAATTACGAGCGCCACATGGATAAGGCCTATCAGTTCATGAAAGACAACGGCTATGATGCGGTAAAGAGCGGTTACGTAGGTAATATCCTGCCAAGAGGGGAGAACCACTACAGCCAGTGGATTGTAAACCACTACCAGTACGCGCTGGAAAAAGCAGCCGAATACAAGATCATGATCAATGCGCATGAGGCTGTGCGCCCTACAGGTATTGCACGTACGTATCCTAACCTGATCGGCAACGAGTCGGCCCGCGGTACCGAGTACCAGTCCTTTGGAGGCTCTAAGCCGAACCATGTGACTCTTCTTCCGTTTACGAGACTCCTGGGTGGTCCGATGGATTACACTCCGGGCATCTTCGAAATGGATATCAGCAAGCTGAATCCGGATAATAATTCGCATGTAAACAGCACCATTGCCAACCAGCTGGCGCTGTATGTGACGATGTACAGTCCGCTTCAGATGGCAGCCGACCTTCCTGAGCATTACATGCAGTTCGCGGATGCTTTCCAGTTCATCAAGGATGTTGCGATAGACTGGGACGACAGCAAGTACCTGGAAGCAGAACCGGGACAATATATTACCGTAGCACGTAAAGCGAAGAAGACAGGCAGATGGTTTGTTGGAAGCGTAGGTGGCGAAAACTCCAGAACATCGAAGATTGACTTTGGCTTTTTAGATCCGTCGAAAACGTATATCGCTACGCTTTACACCGATGCGAAAGATGCACATTATAAGACAAATCCTCAGGCTTACACGATCCGTAAAGTGGCGGTGACCAGCAAATCGAAGCTTTCGCAGTTTGTTGCTGCAGGCGGAGGTTATGCAATCAGTGTGGTAGAAGCGAAGAAGTCGGACCTGAAGGGACTGGAGAAGATCTAGGTTTCATCAATGCTTAAAGCTATAAAAGAAGGCGGTTCCATTTTGGGACCGCCTTCTTTGTATTTAGGAATGTTTTGAGCTGCGCCGGGCGTTGCAGATAAGCGGGATGTTGCTTGTGCAGCAAACCTAATCAGGATACTGAATTCTCCAGAGTTGTGCTTGGCTTAAGCCAGCGAATATTTGGAGACACTATTTGAGCGCCAGAATCTTTGCTTTTATGGCTGAATTTTCTAAATAAGGAAGCGCATCATTTACGATAGTTCCGCTTTTATCTACCAGCATGTAATGTGGAATGCCGCTGATCTTGAATTTAGAACAAAGATAATTCCATTGGTCAGAGTTGACACGGTAATGTTCTCCCTTGATATCCGGAATTACGTTTTTATACGTTTTCTCAGGCGATGTTGGATTAGTAATGTATAAAAATACCACATCATCATTCTTCATCTCTTCTTTAAGAGAAGCGATCTTTTGAATTCCGATCATACAGGGTGCACACCAGGTCGCCCAAAAATCTACGTACACCACCTTACCTTTATATCTTTCCAGTATAGAAGTAAAAAGCTCGTCTCCTGTTTTATCCGGAACTTCCCGGCTTGTTACATTTTTCTTCGCGTTAGCAGCTATTTTGGCGGTGATATCCGCATCGATTTGTAGCAAGTTTTTTAAAATAACAGGGTGTTTTATAGTCTGTATCGCCACCTGTCTTTCCACTACACTCAATGGGCTAAACTGCCTTATCATAGCAGGTCCCTTTAACTGCGTGTACAATACGTCGGTAAGTAAGCCATCACTAATCCCAAACAACGATTTGATTTTATTGATGGTACCACGATTGTTAAGTTGATCAATAAACGCAGATATTTCCTGTTGATGCCTCTCATAGAACGGAGAAATAATTTTAGTGAGTTCTGCTTTTCTCTTTTGAACGAAGCCGGGATCTTTCAAAATGATCTTTTCCCAAGCTGTCATCTGCTCAATGATCGCTTCATCCCCTGCTGAAAAAACCGTTCCATCTTCCCTCAGACCGGCAATAAGACTAGTAAAAGACAAGGTGTGAGATTGATTTGTAACCAACTCTGAATAGCTGACATTCTTAGCGAAAATAAAGTAAGATTCAGTAGTAAAAGCCACTTCTGAGTTAACAGGCAAGGTTCGTATATAATCAAAATAGGCGGAATCGAGCACTATTCGTTTAGTCGAAGGTTCCCTTATGTCATTTGAGATATTGTGTGCTTTGCGATAGGCCGACTCAATCATTTCATTGTATTCAAAAAGAACAGCTGCGGCTCTGAACTTGATCTCGAGTTCGATGTAGCTTGCAGTTTTTTTACTTAGAAAATTGTTCTGCCGGTAGCTCTCCAAAGCAGACAGGCGTTTTTCAGCGTCTGACAGAATGTACTTTTTGTATTGAGCAGGACTAAAGCCATGGATAGAATCAAGCGCCCTGCCATTATCCGCGAAAATAAATCTGGTAGCTGCGAGTTCCTCATTAATCAGCGCGCAATCTCCCATAAATTGCGGCCGGCGTATAGTGCCCAGGCCCTGGTACAGGAAGGTCTCCTTACCCGGTTCAGTATAAACGCTCCAGTAGCTTCCCGGAATAGTAACGGAAACTGTCTGGGGATAATGCATCGGAAATTTGGCGTAAAAACTGCCGTCCGCAGCAATCGTAATCACGTACGTTTCCTGATTGCCTGTAATATTGTTATTGACAGAGACCTGCCCGGTTGTAAAGCCCAGTTTCGGAGAATAGCCCGCGAGAAATCCCCTGAAAACACTGGAGTCTGATTTTAGTAAAGTGGTGGGATATTCTTCATCAAATTGACTTAGCAAAGCCGCCGGCTTGTTTTTACTCAGCAAAACCTGAGCCTGGTTCTCGTCGGCGAGACGAAGTCCGCCATCTTTAGCCTGAAGCTCGGCAACAAGGGTTTTGCTCTGCCCGTTCTGCCGAAGGCGCAGCGTAGCTTTTCTTCCCTTTTGGGTATAATCATACTTCCAGACGCGGTTTTTATAGACAGCAATAGAATCAAACAATCCTAATACCCACTCCTTACTTCCATCTGTTTTATACCATTCGCCTCTGAAAACCTGCTTCAAAAGCGCCTTTTCTTTTTTGGGCCTCGGAGTAATGTCGAGTATTTTGAAGCATCTCTCGCAATCATCTTCTATAAAATCAATGGACGCCGTGCTGTTTTTGAGCGCAGGAAAGCTCAGTTCGAATTCCGTTTTCTCCTTCCCAATTATAACGAATTTATCCAGCACGATACCATTGGCACCTTTTAAGAACAGTCTGTCGCTTCCGTTATTTTCAAGCAAGTAAGATTTGGAAGAGATCAGGAACGACATTCCAGGTTCTGACTTGAAATAAAGTACTGTAGCAGTATCGCTAACGATTACTTTCTCTACACGCAAATAAGGAACATTTGTGGCACTGAAGGTAGGATTGTTGATGATCTTCTGAGCAAAGGTAGCAGAACTGGACCCAAGACAGGCGATAATTAACACGGCCTTCGCGACAAGTCGTGCAAGATTCGAGAGGTTCATAAGGTTACATTAAGGGTTAGGGAAAGGTAATCAAATTTAGCTGGCGGAAAGCATGCAACTCAATTTATGATAACGTTTGTGTTCTTCAGCAAGCTTTAAAAATTCTCTTTCAAGTTGTTTTCTGTTCAGTTGCCGCAAAAGGTATAAAGGACTTAGAAAAAATATAAATAGAAAGCCAAAACTATCCTGCTCCAAATACATTATCAGAGAAACATCTACCTATGAAAGAATTGATATCAACTCTTTTGATATCCACGCTATTATGTGCCGGAGCGTCGGCGCAGCGTGGATTGCCCCCTAAAGAAAAGACGAGGTCGTCAAACGTTACCAAGTACCCTCAGCATTTGGACTTTTTACCCGAGATGGTGAAGTTGTTGAAGGTTCCTGCCGGTTGGGAAGTCAGTGTTGCTGCTTCGGGCCTGGGGCGTCCAAGAATGCTTTACACCGGCCCCAAGGGCGAATTGTATATTACCAGGCGGGATGCCGGCGATGTGCTGATGCTGAAAGACAATGATGGCGACACCAAGTTTGAAGAACTGAAAACCGTTCTTTATGATTTTAAGGGCGTGCATGGTATAACCATGAAAGACGGATATATGTACTTGTGCAATAATAAGCAGCTCCGCCGTTACCCGCTCAAACCAGACGGCACATTGGGTGAAATGGAGCTTTTGATAAATGATTTGCCAAATGCAGGCCAGCATCCAAACCGTACAATTGAATTCGGTCCCGATGGCATGCTTTATATTAGCGTGGGCACGCTTTGCAATGATTGTAAAGAGTCTGATAAGGAAGCAGCGACCATGTTGCAGGTAGATCCGAAAACCTGGAAACGCAGCATTTTTGCAAGCGGACTGCGCAATACGATCGGCTTTGATTTCCACCCGCAAACCGGAGAACTTTGGGGAATCGATAACGGAGGAGATGGAAAGGGCAGCAAATGGCCGCCCGAAGAAGTCAATCATATTATCAAAGGCGGAAATTACGGGTACCCCTTTGCGTATGGCAAGAGAGAAGTAGATGAAAGCCGCGAAGATCCTCCCGGAGACGTGAAAGAGGAATGGGTTAAAACTACCCAACCATCCGTTCTCGAACTGCGGGCACACATGGCTCCGATAGCATTTCGCTTTTTCAAAGACGTGCAGAATATTCCTTCAGAGTATGTCGGCGACGGTCTGGTGGCCTGGCATGGCTCATGGAATTCGAGTAAGCCGGTAGGTTTCAAGGTTCAGCGCATCAGATTCTCAAACGGCACGGCTGTTGGCGCGGAAGATTTTTTAACAGGATTTCTGAAGCCCGGATTTTTGATGTTTAAACGGAAGGCTCGCTTTGGCAGGCCGGCGGGGATTACCATTACCCCTTCAGGGACAGTATACGTTTCAGATGATGCAAACGGAGTGATTTACGCCATTAAAAGAACTAGCTAATGAAAACGATTAAAATATTTTTACTGAGTCTTGTTTTGTTTGCAGGATGTATCGCCATCCGGCCAACCGAGCGCATAGCGTTCGACGCCCCTGATAGTTATCCCGAGGGAGTTGCTTACGATAGTTTACAAGATGTGTATTATGTTTCCTCCGCACGGCTCGGCAAAGTAGGGAAGGTAACACCTCAGGGCCTGTACTCCGTTCTGCATGGCGACAGTACGTTGAAGTCGACCTATGGCATGAAGATTCATCCGGATGGTAAGCGCTTATTTGTATGTGTGGGCGACGCCAATTACAGCAAATTTACATCGCCGGATACCCGTAATAAAATGGCCCGTTTAATCAGTATCGATCTGGCGACCGGTCAACGTTTGTCGGACGTGGATCTTTCCGGCTTAGTGCCAGGAAAGCATTTTCCCAATGATTTAACCTTCGGTGATAACGGAAATATATACCTCACCGATAGCTACGCACACGCCATTTATAAAATTACTCCTCAGGGAGAGGCCAGTGTATTCGCCAAAGACAAGAAGTTTGAAACGGAAGGTATCGGTGTAAACGGAATCGTTTATCATCCCGCAGGATTTTTGTTGGTTGATAACAGCAATACCGGCCAGGTTTACAAAGTAGACATCAAAAACCCATCCGACGTTCAAAAGGTCGAGACTGATCAATATTTTCTGGGCGCTGACGGACTATTGCTCAATAGTAGCGAACGACTTACCATAGTAGTGAATGGTGGAAACGACAAGATTTACCAGCTTGAAAGCACGGATAACTGGAAAAGCGCCAGGCTGGCGGCCACCACTCTTATTGCAGACCGTTTTACTTATCCTGCAACCGCTACCAAAAAAGGCGAAGATGTATGGATTATGAACGCTCGTTTTAACGAACTGCTTGATAGTAATGCTGTGCCAGCGAAGCGTTTCGCTATTCAGCATGCGGTATTTAAACCTCTGCCAAAGCCTAAAAAGTAATAGACGCTTTTAGCCTTGTCTTTTGACAATTTATTTCGACGCCTTGTCACCTCGACGGCAGGAGGGATCTACTCAGATTTCTCGCTGCTGTCGGGATGACAAGGCTGCTCGAAGAGGAAGAAAGGAACGGGTAAACGTCCTCTCTGACCTGCTATTTTGAAGAGTTTTGTATAGCTACAGAAGCTGAGCAGACATGAAGGATATTTAAGCTGCTTTGCTCTTTCCTAACTGCTTTACAGGCAGTATGACACAAAATTTATAACAATCGGCACATTCTTGTTAGCCGTAGCTCACCTGGAATCCTAGATTTGCTTTGAATGAATCTCCTTTAATTCACATGCTAATCTACCGACCTATGCTAAGGATCATCAGCAGTACATTTCTAATAATTATCTCGTGCTTGTCTACTAGTCTGGCACAGGCACAAGGCAAAGCTCAGGGGGGAACAAAATCTCCTTACTCCAATCCGCTTTCTATCGCCTTTGGCGATCCCTTTGTGCTAAAAGACGGGGACGTGTATTACATGTATGGTACGGGAGGTGGTGCGAAGGACGGCTTTGCGGCTTATTCATCTGCTGATTTGAAAAACTGGGAGAATGAGGGGCAGATTTACTTCGGGGACAACAAGAACGGGTGGGGGACCGGCGCCTATTGGGCTCCTGAGGTGTATAAGCAGAAGGGCAAATATTATATGTTCTACAGCGCACAGTGGCGGCATAATCCGACCAATGAAGAAGAGAATTTCAAGATTGGAGTGGCAGTTGCGAATAAGCCTACCGGACCGTTCATCGACATGCGGAATGCTCCGGTATTTGATCCGGGCTATCCGATCATCGACGCGAATGTCTGGTTTGAGAATGGAAAGACGTATTTGTATTATTCCAGATGTTGCTACAAGCATCCGGTAGAGACTGAGGTTTCCAAATGGGCCCGGCAGAAGGGCTGGTATAAGGAGATTGAGGAGAGCTGGGTCTACGGCGTGGAGATGAAGGCCGACTTTAGTGGTGTCATAGGTGAACCCGTGTTGCTGCTGCGCCCGCCGGTAAAGATGGATATCGCGGAGTGGGAGAGCCGCTCGGTTACTTCCCATGAGGTTAACCGGCGCTGGACTGAGGGCTCATTTATCTTCAAGAAGAACGGAACCTATTACATGATGTATTCTGCCAACAATTTCGACGGTCAGAATTATGCGGTGGGCTACGCGACGTCTAAGTCGCCTTTGGGCCCCTTTGTGAAGGCTGCCGGTAATCCTGTTCTCCAAAAGCGCGGCAAGGTGACGGGTACGGGGCATAACAGCGTTACGATATCGCCTGACGGAAAGGATATGTTGTGTGTGTATCACGGAAGAACAGAGGCTACAGGACACGAGAGGCTTGTATTTATCGATAAAATGGAGGTCCTGAAAGACGGAAGGCTGGTCGTTTATGGACCGACAACGGAGGAGTAATCCCCTTGCCGACGCCGAAGATGGCAGTTAAACTCCGCTTTCCGGTTGGTCGCAGTATTTGAGTAGCAAATTTCAAACCTGAATTTGTATGTTTACTCCAAACTGCATAAGACCAATTATGAAGAAGATAAACCGTAAAATTTTAATACTTAGTGTATTAATGGGAGGCCTGGTCCCATTTACAGGCAGTTCTCAGGAGAAGTTATACGCTGATCAGTTCCCTTTACGTGATATTAGCCTTTTGGATGGCCCGTTTAAACAAGCCAGGGACCTGAACCTGAAAGTGCTGATGCAATACGATGTAGACCGTTTACTGGCACCTTACCGCAAAGAGGCAGGTTTATCAAAAAAAGCTGAGACGTACCCTAACTGGGATGGTCTGGATGGTCACGTCGGAGGCCATTATCTGTCGGCCCTGGCGATGAATTATGCAGCTACCGGAAATGCAGAGTGTAAAAGCCGCATGGAGTATATGATCAAAGAACTCAGTGAGTGTCAGGAAGCCAATGCGAAAAATAATGCACAATGGGGGCGGGGCTATGTAGGCGGTTTCCCAAACAGCGCCAGATTATGGTCGGCTTTTAAAAAGGGCGACTTAAGTATCTATAATTCCGCTTGGGCCCCTTTCTATAACTTACATAAGATGTATGCCGGCCTGCGCGATGCCTGGTTATACGCAGATAATCAGAAAGCGAAGGACATGTTCCTTGAGTTTTGCGACTGGGGTATTGATATTACAGCAGGCCTGTCTGACGATCAGATGGAAAGGATGCTGAACATGGAGCATGGCGGCATGAATGAAATGTTTGCCGATGCTTATCAGATGACAAAGGACACCAGATATCTGGCGGCTGCAAAAAGATACTCGCACAAACAGTTCCTGGACCCCTTATCCAGGGGAGTTGATAATCTGGACAATAAACACGCCAATACTCAGATTCCCAAGTTTATTGGCTTTGGCCGGGTCGGTGAACTAAGCGGTGACGAACAGTATGCGAAGGCAGCGAGCTTTTCATGGGAGACCATTACACAAAACCGCTCGCTTGCATTCGGTGGAAACAGCCGCAGGGAACATTTTCCCAGCAAAACGTCGGCTTTCGACTATCTGCTGGTTACCGACGGACCGGAGTCATGCAACACCTATAACATGCTGAAGTTAACGGAAGACCTGTTCCGCGAGCAACCGGAGGCAAAATACATGGATTTTTACGAGCGGGCCACATTCAATCACATCCGTTCCACTCAACATCCGGAACATGGGGGGTATGTTTATTTTACGACTGCACGGCCACGTCAGCACCGCAAATACTCCGCGCCGAATGAGGCCATGTGGTGTTGTGTAGGCACCGGAATGGAGAATCACGGGAAGTACAACCAGATGGTGTTTTCGCATTCAGGCGACAAGCTCTTCTTAAACCTCTTTATGTCTTCACAACTTAGCTGGAAAGAGAAAGGAGTGGAGATTAAACAGGAAACTAATTTTCCCTTAGAAGAACAAACGAAGCTGATCGTTACAAAGGGTACAGCGAAATTCAATCTTTTAGTCAGGTATCCAGGATGGGTAAAAGAAGGTGCTCTTAAAATATTGATAAACGGAAAAGTCTTTAACTATTCTGCCAAGCCCTCTTCTTATGTGCGTATTGACAGAGAATGGAAAAAGGGCGACAAAGTTGAGGTTTTCTTACCCATGAGGAATACCATCGAACGTATGCCTGATGTGCCGGACTATGTTGCGATCATGCACGGGCCAATATTGCTTGGTGCTAAAGCCGGGACAGAGGATATGGGAAGCCTCGTTGCCGGAGAGGGACGCTTCGATCAATATACCGGAGGTAAAATGCTACCCATTGACAAAGCTCCCGTCATTATTGACAACAACATTGAAGATATTGGCAACAAACTGGTGCAATTGGAAGGAAATCCCTTGCATTTTAAGTTAAATGTAGCGATCAAAAATCCCCTGGAGAACATGGTACTGGAACCTTTTTACCAGATACACGATGCCCGGTACATGATTTACTGGCTGGCTTTAAATGATAAAAGGTATGAGCGATACAGTGATTCACTTTCAAAGACAGAGGAAAAAAGACTGGCGCTCGACCGGCGCACTGTTGATAAGGTGAACACCGGCGAACAACAGCCGGAAACTGACCATAAGATGCAGAGCAAAAATTCGCGGACCGGCAGCAATTTCGATGAGATGTTTCGCGAGGCCGGAAACGAGGGTTACTTTAGCTATGAGATGGTAACGAACTCTGAGACTGAACTGAAACTATACGTGAGGTATTGGGGTGCTGAATGGGGAACAAGGAAGTTCGATATCTATATTGACGATAAGAAGTTGGCAACAGAAGACAATACTGACCGATGGAACCAGTCGCAATTTCAGGATGTAGAATATTCCATCCCCAATGCTATGCTTAAAGGGAAAGAACATATCCGCGTTAAATTTCAGGCCCTTCCGAACAGTACAGCGGGAGCGGTTTATTATGTTCGCCTGGTGAGGGAAAAGTGAGCTAGTAATCTTCTAATTATGTAGTCTAAAAACGCCTTTTATAAACTAAACCATCACGCATGAAAATTTTTGCCAAGATCCTCTCGTTAATGCTCTGTTTAACGGCCATGATGGCTTTTATCCCGTACGAGCAGGATTCCGGAAAGCCGATTTACCTTAATACCACTTACAGCTTCAGGGAAAGGGCGGCGGACCTGGTATCCAGAATGACGCTGGAAGAAAAAATGAGTCAACTGGGCAATACCATGCCGGCCATTCCGCGTCTGGGTGTCAATAAATACGATGTCTGGGGAGAGGCACTTCATGGCGTGATGGGGCGGAATAATAATAGTGGGATGACGGCTACATCTTTTCCGAACAGTGTGGCCGTTGGTTGCACCTGGGACCCGGAGTTGATTAAGCGCGAAACCAAAGTCATCGCTGACGAGGCCCGCGGCTTTAACCACGATCGGATTTTTACGTTAACATACTGGTCGCCGGTGATTGAGCCTGCCCGCGATCCCCGCTGGGGGCGTACTGCGGAGACCTTTGGAGAAGATCCCTTTCTGGTATCTGAGATTTCCAGAGGCTTCATTCAGGGTTTAATGGGCGACGATCGCGTTTACCTCAAAACGGTTCCCTGCGGAAAGCACTTTGTGGCCAATAATACCGAATATAACCGGCATACAGGTTCCTCCGATATGGATGACCGGGACCTGCGGGAGTTCTATCTGACCCCTTATAAAGCCTTGATAGAAAAAGATAATCTGCCTTCAGTGATGACTGCCTACGGCGCCGTGAATGGCACGCCTATGTCGGCACATGAGTTTCTTGTTGATTCTGTCATCCGCCGCACCTACGGAATGGATGGCTATGTAACGGGGGATTGTGGTGCGATATCCGATATGATAAGAGGGCACAAGTATGCAAAAGATGGTGCGGAGGCCACCGCTATGGGCCTTACTGTGGGAGTGGATAGTGACTGTGGTGATGTGTACCAGGTAAGCGCTATTGAGGCTTTGAAGAGAGGACTGATCGATGAGGCTCATATAGACAGGGCACTTGTCAATATTTTTACTATTCGCATGAGGTTGGGAGAGTTTGATCCTCAAAACATTGTACCCTTCGCCGGTATCCGGCCCAATATCATCAATGATCCTTCCCACAATGACCTGGCACTGGAAATTGCCACTAAAACTCCTGTGCTTTTGAAGAACGATAAAGTTGCTAAAACACAGCAAAAAGCTTTGCCTCTTAATCCGGCTAACATCAGGAAAATCGCAGTATTCGGTCCGATGGCTAATAAGGTCGAACTGGGAGATTACTCCGGCCCGGTAGAACCCGCCTTGCAAAGTACACCACTGGCAGGGATCCGGAATTATGTTAAACAAAAAGGCCTTAATATCCAGGTGATGCATGCTGAAGGAGGAAATACAGAAAGAAGGAATGATTTTTTTACTCTCAACAGCTTTTCGACGGTCTCTAAAAGTGGCACCGTAAAAGACTATGACGCCACCAAGTTTGATAACGCAGCCAAAGGGCTCATCACCGAGCCGAGGTTCGGGCGCGTGTCGGTACGAGGTATTAAAAATGGCGACTGGACTTCTTACGGCAACATCAATGTAGGCGAACTGGATTCCATCAGATTTAACGTAAGTGTGGCCTATGATGGCGGCGTGATTGAAGCCAGGGTAGGATCAGTAACAGGCAATATTATCGCTTCACAAACAGTTGCGGCTAAAACGCCTGCCGGCAGTGGAAGTCCTTTCGGTGGCAGGAACATGACGGTGGCTGCAAAAGTAAATACCCTTGGCATAGCTGGTCCTCAAGAGGTATATCTGGTTTTTAAAGAGCCGGAGGCTCCTGCTACGGATAAGCAGACCCTTGAACTAGCGGCTTCTGCCGATGTCGCCATTGTTTTTGTGGGTACAGATCAGAGCACCGGACGTGAAGAGTCAGACCGTTTTTCCCTGGCCTTACCGGGGAACCAGATGGCCCTTATCAAAGCCATATCGGCTGCAAACGCGAATACCATTGTAGTCATGCAAACCATGGGGATGGTTGAAGTTGAAGCTATTAAGAATAACGCGCATATCCCGGGGATCATTTTTACGGGGTATAACGGTCAGGCGCAGGGCGCCGCTATGGCGAAAATCCTGTTTGGTGAGGTTAATCCGGGTGGAAAGTCAACGCTAACCTGGTATAAATCGGTTGACGATCTTCCTGATTTCAATGATTATACCCTGAGGGGTGGAGCCGGCAAAAATGGGCGTACCTATTGGTATTTCAATAAAGATGTTTCGTATGAATTTGGTTACGGACTTTCGTATACAAGCTTTGATTACAGCAATTTCAGGATCGATAAGAATACGATTACGCCTAATGAAAAAGTTACCGTTTCAGTCGATGTTAAAAATTCAGGCAAGGTAGACGGGGATGAAATTGTGCAGCTGTATATGAAAACTCCTGAAAGCGCGGCGGTCCTGCAACGCCCTGTTAAGAGGTTGAAAGGCTTTAAACGGGTTACCATCCCAGCAGGGCAAACCAAAACAGTAGCCATTGAGGTAGATGCTTCCGACCTCTGGTTCTGGGACGCGGATAACGATAAAATCACCTTTGATCAGGGCAAGTATGTATTTGAAATAGGAGCATCGTCCAAAGACATAAGAGGGCAGGTTGCGGCCACTATGACCGGTAGCTACAAGGCGGTATTGAAGACAGTGGTTGCGGGCTCGGATAAGATTGTTCTGAAGCCTGGAGAGACCGCCCTGTCCCGCCTTACTGCAAGCTTGTCTGACGATAGTTTTCTAGATCTCAACCGGGCAAAGATTACCTTTAAAAGTAACAATCCAGCCGTGGCTTCAGTTGACGCAGCCGGGAAGGTAAGCTCGTTGCGTCCGGGGGTTGCCACTATCTTTGCAGAAGTAAGCTATGACGGCAAAAGTTTGTCTGGCAGTTATCCTGTCAAGGTAATGCCGAACCTCAATCCCGCATCTGTAACGGTAAACGGAAAGGCAATTGCCGGATTTAGTGCCGATGTGCATGCATACAGTTATCTGATGAGTAACAAGGCTGCTATCCCGCTGATTAAAGCCAGGGCTGCTGATCGAAACATTTCCGTTGAGATCGAGCAGGCGAAGGGGATACCGGGGACAGCGGTAGTCAATTTCGTTGACCGTCTCACTTTTGAGAAAAACTCTTACTATATCAATTTCGATGTGGCCTCGCAGAGCGACGAGTTTAATGCTGCATCGGTAGGGAAACAATGGCAATGGCTGAGAGAGAATCCCGCTACCCGCAATCTGGCAACGAAACCTGGAGCACTAACGATCACTACAGAACCGGGAGACGTTTCTGAAGCAAGTAACAATGCCAGAAACATCCTGTTACAAAGTGCCAATAACGATTGGGTGATAGAAACAAAGCTGGTAGGTTCAAGAGCGCCTTCCCAGCCGGAAAATGCCGGGCTGCTGGTTTACCAGGATGACGATAATTTCCTGAAATTAATGTTCCGGGCAGTTATCAAAACCACCAGGCAAACGGGTGTGCAGCCAGGATCAGTAGATCTGTTGATCGAGGAAAACGGGATCGCTAAATCGATGAAGTGGATCGATCTGAAGGAAGAGATCACGGGTAATAAGGATTTACTTCTCAGGTTGGAGAAAAAGGGGAGTGTTTATACTGCCTACTATTCTTTAGATGGTGTTAAGTTTAACCACCTGGCAACGGCCAATATTATGTTGAAGAATATTAGAGCCGGCTTAATTGCGGCTGATGGAGTGGTGACGCAGAGCATGACCAGCACCTTCTATTTCGATAAGAGCACTACCAAGCCAGGCACTCCATTTAACGTGTCGTTTGACTATTTCAGGATTAGCAATACGGGCTTAAAATAGCCTGCACAGAATAGTCATTTTGGGTTTAGCCCTCTGATCAGGAATGCCTGATCAGAGGGCTTTTTGCTAAAGGACTCAGGGGAGATTCCAGATTGTTTAGTGAACCTGGGAAGTCAGTTGCGTAATCCATAGGGCCATCTGACCGGAATTTACGGCTGTATTTTTATGTGGCGGAAGATCTGCGATCATCCACCCGCTTTGTCGCGTCGTGCTAAACCGGCTAAAAATCGTGTAGAATTGGATATAAAACTATCATAAAGAGAAGCCTCTGATTTGTATGTTTGTTATAGGCCGTTCCGGGAGGAATCATTCTTCCAATGAAAGCTCCTGTGGCCGGCCAACACCAATTGTACCTTTTAAGCGCTCTATACCTAATTAATCTTAACATACGATGAACAGTCGACCTGAACTAACCTATTTCAACCGCTATCCGGCAGGATAAACGGCATTATCCGGATCCGCTATCAATGGCTTTGTTCCGGCAAAAAAGTATAACCAATAATAAATTATAATATATGCGACAAGTTCTACTAAAAGTTTTGCTTCTGTACGTATTCTGTGGGTTCTGTGCCGAGGCTGTTGCTCAGTCACGCAGGGTAACGGGTACAGTTATGGATGACGCGGGGAACCAGCTTCCAGGTGCCAGTGTTTCCGTCAGAGGTACACAGTTGTCAACGGGTACCGATGTAAACGGTGCATTTGCGATAAACGTGCCATCCGGCAGTAATGTTCTCGTGGTATCCTTCGTCGGTATGCGCCGGCAGGAGGTTACGATCGGTAACAGGACCAACATCCGCGTGGTGCTGCAGACCGACGCCACAAGTCTGAGTGAGGTGGTAGTAGTGGGTTACGGTACGGCGAAGCGCGCGAACCTGACCACTGCTCAAACAACCGTTACCTCTAAAGAGATCAACAGAACCGTGAATACGACCATTGAACAAGCTATCCAGGGGCGTTCAGCAGGTGTGTACATTACACAGAACTCCGGTCAGCCCGGAGGAGGTATATCGGTAAACATCCGGGGAGTGAACTCCATCAATGGAGCAAATGAGCCGCTGTATGTGGTTGACGGTGTGCAGATACAACCGACGGCGGTGAGCTTCGGTACGCAGAGCTCCTCGAATCCACTAGCCGGATTAAATCCCGCGGATATTGAAGATATCCAGGTGTTGCAGGGGCCTTCTGCGACCTCGATTTATGGCTCGAGGGCCACGAATGGGGTTTTGCTGATCACCACCAAAAGGGGTAAGGCCGGTGATGTGAAGATAGCTTACGGATTTCAGCACGGGATTCAGACGTCTCCGGAAGGTCTCAAGGTGATGAACCTGAGGCAGTATGCGCAAATGGTAAATGAATATCATGCCATAGAGGGTGGCGAAACGCCTGCCGAGTTGCTCGATCCCTCACTATTGGGTGAAGGTACTAACTGGCAAAGTGAGCTTTTCAATAATGCGGCAATGAATAAGCATCAGCTGAGTCTGAGCGGGGGAAGTGAGAAGACGACCTATTACCTGTCTGGTGATTATCTGGACCAGAAAGGTGTAGCTGAGGGTTCGGGTTTCAACCGTTACTCGGTGCGCCTGAACCTCGATAATAAGCCTAAGGAGTGGGCTACGCTGAGTGCAAACATCAGCTTTAATCAGACGAATGAGACCTTGACATCCAGTCAGGAGAACATCATCTCCAATGCCTTGCAGCTGACACCACAAGTTCCGGTGAAGAACATAGACGGTTCATGGGGTGGTGCGGATGAGAATAACGGCGCTAACAATTTCGCGCCCGTTAATCCGATAGCCATCGCGACCTTATCGAAGAATGAAAATATGCGCCGTCAGTTTCTGGGAGGTGTCAATCTGGGAATTAAGATCTTCAAAGACCTGGAATTCCGGACTTCGTTCAATACCGATCTGGGCTACTCCAACTCCCAATATTTCATTCCTACCTACAAAATCGGCTGGGCTGAGAATGTAACGGCGGCATTTACCAACGGTTCGAATATGAACACCTATTGGAACTGGAACCAGTTACTGCAATACAATAAGTCTATCAAGCAACATAATTTCAACCTGATGGTCTCCCATGAGTCGCAGGAGTCTGAATGGCGCGGCCTTTCAGGGCGCAGGACCGGATTTCTCACCAATGATATTTACGACCTGGCGGCGGGCGATGAGCTGACAGCCAGCAATAGCGGTGGATCGAATACCTGGGGAATGGAATCTTACCTGGGCAGGCTGAACTATAATTTCGCAGACAAATATATTTTTACCGGTACACTCAGAAGCGATGGATCGGCCAACTTCGGTAGTGATAATAAATGGGGTTTGTTCCCTTCAGTATCCGTCGCCTGGCGGGTTTCGAAAGAAGATTTCTTCAAAATCCCCGCAATCAGTGAGTTTAAGCTCCGGTTTGAAACAGGAACTACGGGTAATCAGGGAGGAGGAGCCTTTATCTACTCTCCAATGGCTGCGGGTGCTACACCAACGGGTACGGGGTTTTTGCCGAGCCGCTATGCAAACCCCGGTTTACAATGGGAGGAGACCACCACGAACAACGTGGGTCTGAATCTTGGTTTTCTAAAGGACCGCATTCAGATTGAAGCCGATTACTACGTGAAAAATACGGATAACCTGCTGATGGAAAACCCGCTTCCCTGGTATATGGGATCAAACGGCCAGGGTGCCGTGGCTGCGCCAATGGTGAACATCGGATCGCTGGAGAACAAAGGATGGGGAATCACGTTGAACACGACTAATATTTCGACCAAAAGCTTCAAATGGACATCTAACTTCAACCTCTCTCATTTCAAAACCAAGATCAAGAAATTCTATTCGGACGCAGCATCTATCGACCGGGTATCCTGGTGGATGGAGAGCTGGACGCAGCGGTCGTCTGTGGGACAGGCACCATGGCTATTCAGAGGATATATAGAGGAAGGGCTTTTCCAGTCGGTTGATGAAATTAATAACAGTGCCGTGCCGGTGGATAATAATGGTAACAGGCTGCCTACGCAGGAAGTGAACGGTATCTGGGTTGGTGACGTGAAGTACAGAGACATCAGCGGTCCGGAGGGCGTTCCCGACGGTAAGATCGACGTAAACGACCAGACCAATATCGGTAACCCATGGCCTAAGCTGTTTGGTGGCTTTACCAACGACTTCAGCTATAAAGGCTTTGATCTGAGCGTCCTGATCACCAGTACCTTCGGCAACGACGTGTACAACTATATGGCGCGTGTGAACAGCAACCCAAACAACATTAACCTGAGCAGGAACCTGATGGTCCACGCAATGGACTATGCAAGGCCGGTGACGAATGCAGACGGCAATGTGGTGCTGGAAAATCCGGGAACGGATATCGCCAGGATTAACCTTGGGCCGAACGGAAACGTGACGCGCTTTACGAACAAGTGGGTGGAAGATGGCTCTTTCGTGCGCCTGAAGAACATCTCGCTGGCGTACAATCTCCCCAGAAACCTCTTGTCTAAGCAAAACCTGGTGAGGAATATGCGGATCGCCTTTAGTGCGCAGAACGTTTTGACGCTGACCAAATACAAAGGATATGACCCTGAAGTAGGCGCCTATGTAGGACGGGATGCAGGTGCCGGAAACCAGGCAATCGGAATAGATTTCGGACGTTATCCGCTAACCCCTGTCTATACATTTACTCTAGGATTGGATTTATAATACAGAACAGATGAAATACTTAACATATATGCGCAATTGGGCTATCGTTCTGATCCCGCTAGTGATGCTGTCGGCCTGTAAGAAAGATTTTCTCGTGAAGCCGCCGACTGATGCCATCGTGGATGTTAACTTTTACAAAACAGACGATCAGGTACTTGCCTCTACGGCTCTATTATATAGCCGGGTGTGGTTTGACTACAACGATAAGGCATCTTATAATTTGGGTGACTTCCGTGCGGGAACGGCTTTTTCGGCCTATAATGATCGCGGCAACGTATTGTTTAACACGACGGGAGATAACGGCGAAAATGCAGCTTCATGGAGGGCCTTCTTTATTGTGGTGGGCCAGTCGAACATGGCCATTCAGAATATCAACAACTATGCGGGTGCGGAAGTGTCGGGTGTGGTGAAGCGTGCGGCGATTGCCGAAGCACGGTTTATGCGCGCGCTGGCTTACCGTTTCCTGGTTATGAACTGGGGGGAGGTGCCCATTATAGAGAATAATCAGACCCTGCTGACGGACACCACGATCCGCAGGAATACGGTTCCGAGTGTCTGGAAGTTCATTACATCTGAAATGCGGGCAGCAGCAGAAGATTTGCCAACCTCACCGCTTCGGCCGGGGCGACTGACGAAATGGTCGGCCGAGGGCATGCTGGCGCGCTTCTATCTGACACGTGCAGGGGTAGAGTCTGCGGGTTCCGGAACACGGAACCAGGCTTTTCTGGACAGTGCAAAGTACTATTCAGAGCGGGTGATCAAGCAAAGCGGAGCGGCATTGCTTAATAATTATGCCAATCTGTTCCTGTTCCCTTATGATAATAACAGCGAATCTTTGTTCTCCCTGCAGTGGGTGTATTCAGCCGGTGCCTGGGGAACTCAGAATTCCACTCCCGCCTATCTGGCTTATAGCAGCGATATCGGAAACGGCGACGGCTGGGGCGGCGACAAAGGGGCCACCTGGTGGATGATGAAGCAATATGAGGGATTTACTCCCGGACGGAATGCTGCAGGAGATTCTATTTTGCAGGGCAGAACCGTTGATCAGCGGCTGAAGGCGACCTTTATGATTCCGGGCGCTTCGTATCCGGAGATCACGCAGACCATTCCCGGGGGAGAACAAAAGCTCGTTTACCCGCTTACCGGGACAGACGTGAACTTCGCTGCAATCAAAAAGTATGTGACCGGAAAGGCAAAGGATGTAGGGGGACAGGCAGCCTCTCAGAACTATGGACATGATACCTACATGCTGCGTTTAGCTGAAATGTATCTGACCTATGCTGAGGCTGTATTGGGGAACAATACCTCGACCAATGATGCTACGGCGCTGGAGTATTTCAACAAGGTGCATATGCGTGCGGGACTGCCTAAATACGAACTTCCTCTGACCCATAATGTCATTTTCAGGGAGAGGGTCCTGGAGTTTGCGATGGAAGGTATGGCCTGGTACGACCTCGTCACTTTACACTATTACAATCCGACAAAAGCATATTCCATTCTTAATCAGCAGGACAGGGGACTGTTCTTTATTGCTCCGGATGTGATTCCAAATCCGACACAGTGGACGATGACGAAGACGCCATGGAGTGTGAATGAGCGGACTATTGTTGCGAACAGCGGAAATTTCCTTCTTCCTATCCCGACATCAGAACTGGGCCAGGCACCTAACCTGAGAAAGCCTGCTGTAGACTATTATTTAAGTAACAAATAAAGCAATAGCATGAATAAGATATATCATTTTGTACTTCTGGCTTTTATAGCGGTAAGTATAGCGGGATTCAGCTCTTGTAAGAGCGATTCTGAGGATGGGGGAGAGCCCAGTGTAAAATATGTGCGAACGACAGATCCGGCGGCATCAGATTCTTTGCTGGTGGGTGCAGGCCAGGGAAACCTGATAGCTATTGTTGGGGAAAACCTCAAGAATGTACGGGAGATCTGGTTTAACGACCAGCAGGCCCTTTTGGTTCCGACCTTCATTACCAACACCTCTGTTTTGGTGACCGTACCGAGCAAGATACCTTCTGATATTACCAACAAGTTAAAGATGGTCTTCGCAAACGGCAGCACCCTGGAGCATGACTTTAAGTTGCAGATCAGCGAACCTGTGGTAAGCAGTATGTTGAGCGAATACGTGTTGAGCGGAGGTACGGCGGTTATCAACGGCAACTACTTTTATGAACCGGTGGCCGTCACCTTTGCCGGCGGCGTGCAAGGAGAGGTACTCTCCGTGAAAGATGACCGGATCGAGGTTATTGTGCCTGCAGGGGCACAGCCGGGTCAGATTACTGTGAAAACCAACTTCGGCGAGACAAAGTCGGATTTCTGGTTCAGGGATAACCGGAATATATTCCTGAGCAGCGACCCTTATACCGGTTGGTGGAAAGAATCCTTCGTGGTGAAGAGTCCCGGTGCAAGCGATCCGGAAGCGATCAACGGTAATTATATCCGCGTGGCTCAGCCGATTGCGGGTTGGAGCTGGCTGGAGGTTGCAGGTGGGCCGCCTGATGCAATGGGCGATATCAGCAAGAATATTCCAGACGAGGCTATTCTGAAGCCGGAGAATTACTACCTGAAGTTTGAAGTAAATACCCGCAAGCCATATAATAACAACGTGATCAAGATCAATGTGGGGCTGAGTCAGGACTTTTATAACGATGGCTACTTGTGGCAGCCGCCGATAGACACGCAGGGAAAATGGCAGACGATCAGCATTCCGTTTGATGTAGTTGCAAAGAGTTACGGTGCGCCGCTGACTCTGAGTTCAAAGGGTTACTATACCAGAATCCTCTTCCATGGTCCCGGTGATCTGGATGCAGATATTTCCTTCGATAATTTCAGAGTGGTTCCGAAGGTAATTAAGAAATAGCACGCGGGAACAGTTGTTCCTTATTGATCAAGAATAGCATAGAGACACGAGAACAAGCGGAGAGTTTAAGCTTTCCGCCTGTTTTTAAAAAAGTTTACGAATGGAAACACGATTTACAAGGAGATTATTTTTCATGCTGGGCGTCTTTATGATGACCTGCTGTATGCTGTCATGCAAGAAAGACGAGCATACCGATACCGATAAAGTGGCCCTTCTCAGCTTCGGACCGGCAGGGGTGAAGCACGGGGAAAAGATCAGTTTGATCGGTACCCACCTGGACCGCGTAACGGCTGTGGAGTTTGCCGGCGCCTCTGTAGACAAGGCGGCGTTTGAGCAGCATACCTCAGAACTCATCGTACTGACGGTGCCTATGGAAGCAGAAAGAGGTCAGATTACACTGAAGACCAGCGAGGGGGATATCGTTTCGAAGAGCTCGTTCGATCTGGAGGTGCCGGTGGTGATTTCATCCTTCACGGCCAATGTGCGCCCGGGTGAGAATGTGACGATTAAGGGCGAATTCCTGAACTGGGTTACAGGCGTGCATTTTGCGAAGGACACCCTGGTGCAGGAGTTTGTGAGCCAGTCGATGACAGAGCTGGTAGTTAAGGTGCCGATGACTGCGGAAACTGGTCCGATCGTGATTATGACCGGTGGCACCGAGCCGCTTACTATAGAAAGCGAATCAGATTTGGTGGTGAGCTTGCCTGCCGTGACGCGGATTTCTCCGGTACCTGTTGAACGGGAGGGGATGCTCACGATAAGCGGTACAAACCTGGATCTGACAGAAGGTGTTCTATTTCAGGGAATGAAAGATCCCGTTATGCAGTTCGAAAGTAAGACGCTTAATCAGATCGTTGTCAGGGTTCCGAAGGAAGCAAACAAGGGCAAGATCTCGTTGAAGGCCTATTCAGGAGTGCTCGTCGAGGCGCCTATGGCACTGGAGCTGGCGGGTGATCTTCCGCCGCTGGAGGCTTTGGGACATCCGTTCTTTGACGACGCACTGAAAAATGGATGGTCGAAGTGGGGAGGCTGGGGCTCAGGAACTGCTGTGGATATGGCATCTTCTGAGAACGTGAGAGATGGAGAGAAATCAATAAAGGTGACCTTCGGCGGTGGCTGGGGAGGTGCACTACAGATGGGAGGTGGCTCTGCAACCGCAGGTTTTACGGAATTCAGGTTCTCTATTTTCGGTACGGCCGGAACGAATGGTAAGAAGCTTAATGTGATCGTAAAAGGTGGCACTAAGCAGGATCATGTTATTTCGATAGTAGAAGGAGAATGGACGGAATACAAGTGGTCGATCGCTTCTGACTTGGGTGCTCCGGCGACGATAACGGAATTTGTCCTTCAGGATCAGGATTGGACGGGCACGATATTCATTGACCATATTGGCTTAAAATAGATGGTAGCTCTACGGATTTTTGGCTTGCTGCTTCTGTGCACTTCTCTTTCGTGTAAGAAGAAGGAGCAGCCTCCAGCGCCGGTGGAGCCCACTCCGGTAACGCCTGAGAAGGTTGTGGCGGTGAAGGATCCCGAGGTGGCGAAGACTATTGGCTTTTTTCTGGACGATTGGGAGGCGCGGAAGTTTGAAGCGCCTGCATATTCCGAAAAGGCCTTTACAGGAGCACTCGCATCGACCGTTACGGTCGATGCTTCGACGGTCATCACAAAAATACCAAGGTCTGTTTTTGGGAATAATGCTGTTTGGTGGATGGGGAACCTGAGTCAGCAGGCAATGGCGGACGTGAAGAACCTGCAAACGCACGTCACGCGCTTTCCGGGAGGAAATTCGGCAAGCAATTATTTCTGGAATGCAGAACAGGATAAGCTGCCGGCAGATGTTCCCCTTCTTCAGCCGGATAAAGATGGCCGGAGCCAAAAGGGGGACTACCTATATGGAAGAAGTAATTACGACTGGCAGTTCAATCTGGAAAAATATTACGATCTGCTGCGGCAAAGCGGCAGTGAGGGCCTGATCAGCGTGAACTATGCTTACGCCCGATACAGTACGGCGAAAGATCCGGTGGCCGCTGCGGCACACCTGGCGGCCGACTGGGTGAGGTATGATAAGGGGCGGACGAGATACTGGGAAGTGGGGAACGAGCATTTTGGAGACTGGCAGACTGGCTACCGGATTGATGTGTCGAAGAATCAGGACCAGCAGCCTGAAATCATCACTGGTGAACTTTATGGCAGGCATTTTAAGGTGTTTGCCGATTCGATGAAGAAGGCGGCGGCGGAGATTGGCAAGCCGATCTTTATAGGTGCTGTGGCTTTTGATGGACCTGCTACAGAATCGTGGCAGACAAACACAACCAAGGGCTGGAATGCCGGAATGATGAAGGCTGCGGGGGACAAGCCGGATTTCTACGCTGTACATAGCTATTTCACCGATATCGCTAATGTAAATGCTGCGACCATCCTTTCCGATGCTTCTTCTGTGCCGGGCAAGATGATGAGCTTCATTAGCGGAGATCTGCAAAAGAATGGGGCGGCAGTAAAGCCGATTGCCCTGGACGAATGGAATATGTTTGCAAAGGATGCAAAGCAACAGGTATCGAATGTAAGCGGACTTTTTGCGGTGCTCGTGCTGGGGGAATCACTTACGTCAAAATACGGCCTGACCGCCAGATGGGATATGCTGAACGGCTGGGACAACGGCAATGATCATGGCCTTTTTAGTGCGGGCGATGAGCCGGGCATTCCGAAGTGGAACCCCAGACCCTCGTTCTATTATATGTACTATTTTCAAAAGTTTCTGGGCGACAGGCTTGTGCCGGTATCGGTATCAGGGAATGCGGGCTTAAAAGCCTTCGCCTCGACATACTCGTCAGGGGAATTGAACGTATCGATTGTCAATACGTCAACGAGTGCGCAGTCCACCGAGCTGAAATATAAGAATTTCATCCCCGGCAAGCGCTATTTCTGGTACACGCTGGAAGGAGGTACGGACAACGCGGAATTTTCAAGGAAGGTACTGGTGAATGGAGTAGGTCCTTCGCTGGATGCGGGTGGGCCCTCCACGTACAGCAGCATCAAAGCCTTTTCTGCTCTGGCGGAGAAGGGGCTGAAAATAACTGTGCCGGCGAGAGGTGCGGTGTTTATGGTTGTTGAAAAGGGAAATTAAGTTTTCAAGCGCATATCGAGTTGTTGATTGCGATGGAGGTCTGATAGCATATTGTTATTGCGGTTATGCGCTTTCGACGAAAGAGCGCTTGTTACTTTTGTTTCTCAATTGCTTGGAGTTATGGTGATGCAACCGAATGGCTACATCAACTTTCAAGGATAAATTTGTCTATGAGACTAAAGCCATTCTGAATCCATGGTATCCCGGAAATTGACGTTCTGTATTGCGGGAGCTATGCAGAGATAGGTCAAGATACGTATGTCTGTACCCATTACTTTTAAATTCTGTGGGCTAGCATTTTCTTGAAGAATAGAAAACTAATCTAGCTTTTCATTTGCGGATATAGTGAGTACCAAAGCGAAATCAACAGATAAAACCATCAATAGTCTCTATAAGAAGCAAAACTTATGTTTTTGCTAAAATCAGACAGAACAATAAACCATGAATAACATCACATCTCCAGACAATTATCTATTTCTCTTAGCCGTGTTGTTTATTGTGCATGTGTATCTGATTTTTAGGTTTATAGCGCTAAGCTATAAATACAGAGATACCAGTCCCTATTGGAGACATTTTAAATGGCTCGTTCTTGTTGCTTTTTTGCCCATAATCGGTTACTGTCTTTATTATTGGAAACTTAGGAGATGAGAATAATGGTTCTCTCGGACTATAATGGAAGATTTAAAGTGGTCGGCATTAAAAAATAAAATTGTAACAATGAAATTATACCTACTTCATTGTCCTATACACTTTAAACAAGAAAGTCTCAAATATCCTCCGCCGGTACTTTTACTTATTAGCATGTGGCCTTACAGGTTAACTTGATTTTGCCCGATGTACGTGGCGATATAACTTTTTACCTGGGCTTTCTTAGCAGGATCGGTAATAACATCTTGCAATGGAGTTAAGCCTACAACATCTATAAACAGAGCCTTATCTTCAGTGCAAGTTTTAATCCAATCGTAATACCCAATCAGTGTTCCCTTATCAGTTACTTTTCGGGTGATTTTTGATGGATCGCCGCCTATGGCTTCATAAACCAATTTAGGCTCAGAAATGGCATTTACTTCAGCTGGTTCAAGCTGGTCTCCGTAGCCTGAGTTGATGCGGAAAACCGTATTTAATGCGTAAGTAAATCCCACAATTGAAGAATGTATTTTGTTGTAAGCAGATGAGTTCGCCCGAAAATAAATATTAAATTTTTCTCCTAAAGCAACGCCTGATAAGATGTGAGTGCCATACTTTTTTACCAGCTTCTCGGGTGTTAAATGGTGAACATCATTGCTGAATTCAGATGTTAAATAGTCTTTTGGGGCAGCACGATCCCAGTTATTTGTAGTCTTTTTCCACGTCATTGCATATACATATTGAGCATATATATATTTATCCGAAATAGCATCTTGGTCTGGAAAAGCTTTAGTGATTGTACCCTTAAAAAAATTCAAATCATTACTCCATTTTGAAGTGATCTGACTTAGATAGTCTTGAGCATTTTGTGCATAGAGTGGTGTAAGACTCTGGGAAGTTGAGCGGTTAATATTAATGTTCCGGGGGTGAGCTGCGGCATAAGCAGAGATGTTAATAACCTGCGCCTTAACTGAACTAGTATCAGCATATTTACCGGTAACATTATACCCATATCCTAAGAAGTTGAGGTTGCCTGTTCCTTGCTGAGCAGATGCCGCAGACACAGAGTTTAGTTCCGTAACTTCAAAATTCATTTCTTTTACGGTTTCTGGAGCAGGAGCAGGAGCTTCAATAGAAGAATCATCAGATTTCTTACAAGATACAAGTAGCCACACTGAAGCCAACAGAAGTAGTTTTTTGCGCATAATTTAGTTTGGTGACATAATGGACTAATTTATACAAAAGTTACTATAAATTAATGGTTGGCTTATTTAAGTGGATTTAGTGAGATGTGTATGGGAAATATTGATTCTACCTCTTCTGCCTTTAAACGGAGAATTAGACTATGAGAGTCAAAAAAAACATATTTTTAACAGTGTGGTAGGCGTTTGTTGTAAAAAAGCCTGCTTACAAGAAAGCCTCTTAGATATTCTAAGAGGCTTTCTTTAATGTTGCGTGACCTGGGAGAGGCTCGAACTCTCGACCCACTGATTAAGAGTCAGTTGCTCTACCAACTGAGCTACCAAGTCGTTTTGTGGTTGCAAAGAAACGATTTTTCGGCATCTTTTGCAACCACAATTTGTATTTTATTTAAGAATACATCTCTTCGCGTTGTTGCTTAACAACGTCGCTGCTGATGTACTCATCGTAACTCATTAGTTTATCGATAATTCCCTTAGGCGTGATCTCGATAATACGGTTGGCAACGGTGTTCGTTAACTCGTGGTCACGGGAGGTAAAGAGGATTGTTCCTTTGAAATCTTTCATGCCGTTGTTGAGGGCAGTGATGGATTCCAGGTCCAGGTGGTTGGTTGGTTCGTCGAACATCAGAACGTTTGCCTGCTGAAGCATCATCTTGGAGAACATACAACGCATCTTCTCACCCCCGGACAAAACGTTGGATTTCTTTAATACTTCTTCCCCTGAGAAGAGCATCCTGCCAAGGAAACCACGAATGAACTGTTCGTCTTTATCGCCTTCAGAGTACTCTCTCAACCAGTCTACCAGGTTGAGGTCTTTTCCTTCGAAATACGCGGAGCTGTCGTTAGGGATATCTGCCACGTTGATGGTAACGCCCCATTTGAATTCCCCGGTATAATCGGTATCGCGACCTGCGAGGACATTATAGAAAGCTGTCGTAGCTAAACTGTTGCTGGAAAGTACGGCTATTTTGTCGCCTTTATTTACCAGCAGGTCAATGCCTGAGAATAAGGTTTCGCCACCTGACACCTTTTTCAGCTTATCGATTTGAAGGATCTGGTCGCCTGCTTCTCTGGACATGTTGTTGAACATGATTCCAGGGTATTTACGGTTGGACGGTTGAATTTCATCCAGGTTGATCTTATCGAGAGCCTTTTTACGGCTGGTTGCCTGCTTAGACTTGGAAGCGTTGGCGCTGAAGCGGCGGATGAAGTCCTGAAGCTCTTTCACCTTGTCTTCCATCTTCTTGTTCTGATCTGCTCGCTGGCGCAGGGCTAGCTGGCTGGACTCATACCAGAAGGTGTAGTTACCAGAGTAAATGCTCATCTTGCTGAAGTCGATATCAACGATGTGCGTACACACCGTGTCGAGGAAGTGACGGTCGTGGGATACTACTAAGACGATGTTCTCATATCCGGCAAGGAAATCTTCCAGCCAGGCAATGGTTTCAATGTCAAGGTCGTTGGTAGGCTCATCGAGCAACAGGATGTCCGGATTTCCGAATAGGGCCTGAGCAAGCAAGACGCGGACCTTCTGATTTCCATCGAGTTCTTTCAGGAGTTTGAAGTGATGCTCTTCTTTGATACCTAGGTTGCTGAGGAGGGTGGCAGCATTATTTTCTGCGTTCCATCCGTCCATCTCTGCAAATATGTTTTCGAGTTCCCCGGCGCGCTCGCCGTCTTTGTCGGTAAAGTCTTCTTTGGCATACAGGGCATCTTTTTCTTTCATGATGCTGTAAAGCTCTTTGTGACCCATGAGAACGGTCTCAATTACAGGAATTTCATCAAATGCGTAGTGGTCCTGAGTCAATACAGCCATGCGTTCACCCGGAGTAAAGCTTACCTGACCGCCTGTTGGATCAACATCACCTGAAAGGATTTTCATGAATGTAGATTTACCTGCTCCATTTGCACCGATAATGCCATAGCAGTTACCGTGTGTGAATTTCAGGTTAACATCTTCAAAGAGTGTGCGTTTACCGAAGCGTAGAGATAGATTGGATACTGTAATCATGCGTAAGAAAAATGAAGTGCAAAGGTAGACAATATGTACAGGATATACCAGATGGCCAAAAAAGTTTTATTTTAGGCTGATGATGACGACGTTGGAACTTGAACTTTCGAAGAGACAAGGCAGCTCCCGTGCTGCCAGCCTTGCTTCTTTATGTATCCGCGGTAAGTTTAACGTGAAGGAGCTGATCGATCTGTGTTTTCATCATGATGCTGTGCTGGCTTTCCATGCGGCATGGGTGGCGGAACATGTTTTTCTGTCGGGCAAGGTGGCACAGACCGACTGGGAATATTTCTTTAGCCGTTATACAAGTCAGGGAAATAGAAGCTGCCAGCGGCACTTCACTAAAATAGGAATATATTATTTTACGACACTTTATCCGGAATCTCAGGTGGATGTGCAGCCGGTACTGGAGAAAACGTTGGAATGGCTGGCGGATGAGGAAACACCTGTAGCGGTAAAGGCCAATTGCATTGATATTCTGTATGCGTTGAGAGGAGAGGAGGACTGGCTAAAGGAGGAGTTGATGTTCCAGCTTGAGTTTATCCTGAGAAACAGCACTTCCGCGGCGCTTCAGGCTCGGGCTAAAAAGTTTTTTGCAAAACTCAGCAAAGAGCGAAAGCTTTAAGTAATTTTGCTGTACAAATTGAATACATGGAACTGACTCTCGGTACTCCTGCAATGCTTTTTCCGGCGATTGCGCTATTACTTTTGGCTTATACGAACCGTTTTCTAGCACTGGCAAACCTGATCAGAAACTTAAAAAGCCAGTATGTAGAAAATCAGAATCCTAACCTATTGGGGCAGATCCAAAATATCCGGAAACGGATCATACAGGTGAGGAATATGCAGGCATGCGGAATTATGGGTTTTTTGCTTTGTGTGATATCGATGTGGCTGCTGTATAATTCGCAGAGCATCCTTGCAGGTTACGCTTTTGGTGTAAGTCTTCTTTTGTTAATGATATCACTGCTGATCTCATTCAGGGAGACGCAGATTTCTGTTGAGGCTCTTGAGATTGAACTGAGTGATCTGGAAGAACTCGTTAAAAAGAAGTGAGATGACACTTTCTATTACTACACCGATTCTTTTGTTTCCGGCGATATCGCTGATCCTGCTGGCTTATACGGAGAAGTTTGCTCATCTGGCCAGGCTTACGCGGAACCTCAATAAACAGTACGCCGAGAATGAAGCTGCTGAGCTTCTGGTACAAATCAGGAACTTGCGGAAGCGCATTCATTTTATAAAAAATATGCAGGTTTTCGGTACAGCGAGCTTCTGCCTCTGCATCGTCAGCATCTTTATGCTCTTCAACAGCTGGATGTTAGCAGGGCAGATTTCCTTCTGGTTAAGCAGCGTTGCTATGATGGTTGCACTCTACTTATCACTGAAGGAAATCTGGTTATCTACCGACGCACTGAAGGTGGTCGTTAATGAAGTTTATAAGCAATAACGCTTTTCTTGAAAAAAGTTGGCAGGTACACGATCTTCTTTTTTGGGTCGTAGTGGATGTCTGCAGTGTTCATCACTCCCCGGGTGTCCATTAGCTTGTTGAACTTTCCGTTTGAGTGAACACTGTAAACTAGACCGTTCCAGCACGTTATCAGAAATTCCTCTTTGTTGATCAGTTGCAGACCATCTACTGAACTTTCAAAACCTTCTGCTATTTTAGTGAGCTTCCTTTTGGCATCCGCTTTCCATAGAACAGGTCCTGCTCCGATATATAAGTCTGTGCCAACGGCTTTGAGCCCATTGCTGCCCTTCAGGCTTGTGATATAGGGCGTTGCTACATTGTTTTTGATACTGAAGATGATTCCGTTTTTCGAATCGGATACATAGACGGTGTTCTTGGAGTCGACGGTTACGTCGTTCAGTCCTTCTGCTTCCGGAATTCTAATTTTTACGTCGATCTTTCCGCTGGGAATGTCAATGACAACTACTTCGGTCAGGTCGGCTACATAGAGCTTGTTTTGCATCACTGCGATCCCCTTAGGCGCATTTAGTCCACCCACCCACATCGGGTTGACGATTTTTCCGTCGGTAGTGATTCGGGCAATACCGCCCTTGCCATCGACGTCGAAGGGAGTGCCGTCTATCAATGATACAAACATCTGCCTGCCATCGCCAACCGGGGTTACTGATTCGGGTACCGCCAGTGAGTCTGTTTCCCAGATCTTGCTAAGTTGGTAGGTTTTTTGCGCATAGAGCTTACTGGAGCAGCTAAGCGCCAGGATAATGAACAGCTTTTTCATCAGAATTTGATTTAGTGGTGATCCCTTATATGCAACATATAGACGGATCCCGGGATTAAAGCTATAAACAATCTCAGAAATGAGAAATTCGTGTAGGTTTTTGTTACAAGTATCGTACGCTCTAACATACACTCTGTTTGTATCGCTGTACTGAAACACGCACAGTAGAGAAAAGCGATATGTAATTTTGCAAAAAATATCGGCCTTTGTTTTTGAATTTGCATCAATACTTGTATATTGCTTTAGTAATATCATAAAATCGGCTGTTTGGCTTGTAAATTGTTAATTTATTAATCCACGGCAGTAAAGCTGCCAACACATCTCAATCTACATCAACTTAATTGGAGGGTAAAAAATGAAATTAAAAGAATTGTTATTGAACCGTTTTAGTTTTAGAGAAATTCTAAGAAGCTTTTCTATTGATCAATCTGATTTTACAATTCAGGACGAAGAGCTTATTCTTTCAGAAAAGAACCTGTCCAAAAAAGAAACAATTAAAGAGCGTGTTTTAATCCAGGGCAAGAGCCCTTCGGGAATAGTGAGCTTTTTCGGTACGCTACATTTTAATTTGTTAGAAGGACTGGCTGTTTTTGAACTGGATTCTGTAGAACAGAACCAAGCCCGCGTGGCATAAAAGCTATTTCATACCTATAGAAGCCCGTGCGAGGAATTGCACGGGCTTTTTTGTTTTATTTTTGAAGCACGCGGTACTTTTATACCTTTGATGCTTTAAACGCGTCATATATGAAAGAAAACTGGTGGAAAATACTTGCCTCAGTTCTTGTGCTGTACTCTGTAGTGGCTGGCTTTCTGGATGAAGTTCCTCATTTGCCCATCCTGCATGAAACGATCCGGAATCTTTACTTTCACGTCCCCATGTGGTTTTCGATGGTGATCCTGTATCTGATTTCTGTGATCTACAGCGTTAAATATCTATCATCTGGAGATGAAAATCACGACCTGAAGGCTGTTGAATTTGTGAATACGGGTGTGGTGTTTGGCTTTCTCGGACTGGTAACCGGAATGATCTGGGGAAATTTTACCTGGGGATCTCCCTGGCCGAATGACCCGAAGATGAACAGTTCGGCCATCTCGACCCTGATGTACCTGGCTTACCTGGTGCTTCGCAACTCGCTTGAGGAAGAACAGAAACGCGCGAAGATTTCTGCAGTGTACAACATATTTGCGTTCCCGGTGATGATCGTTCTGCTCTTCATCCTTCCGAGAATGACAGATTCTCTGCACCCCGGAAACGGTGGGAACCCTGGCTTCAGCTCTTACGACCTCGACAGCAGAATGAGGGGTATCTTTTATCCGGCCTGCCTGGGATGGATATTGATGGGTGTGTGGATTGCCGGTCTGCAGTTCAGAATCCGGAAGCTTCAGAATAAACAATTAAATTAGTCATAATGAGAAAATATATTGCAGCTTTTTATCTGTTGCTTGTTACAGCAGGTACGTCTTTCGCTCAATCTTCCGGGGGAGTTGAGATGGCTGACGGTATGCGTTCTTCGGGTAAGATCTATGTGGTGGTTGCTGTAATCACCCTGATTCTGCTCGCTCTGATTGCATATCTGTTCAGCATCGACAGAAAGGTTAAAAAGCTTGAACAAAAGAACTAACTAAGAATCTATGTCTACAACGCAAAACACAAGTTTCTTCAATGATGTATGCTCTTTCTTTGATCATGCGTCGCAATTTACGAACCATTCAGCGGGCTTGCTGGATCAGATTAAAGCCTGCAATAGTGTTTACCGATTCAGATTTCCGATCAGGAAAGGGAACGGCGTTGAGGTTATAGATGCCTGGCGTGTTGAGCACTCTCACCACATGTCGCCTACAAAAGGCGGTATTCGTTACAGCGATATGGTGAATGAGGATGAGGTGATGGCTCTTGCCGCGTTGATGACCTACAAGTGTGCCATTGTTAATGTTCCCTTTGGTGGTGCAAAAGGCGGAATTAAGATCAATACGAAGAACTATTCGCTGGCTGAACTTGAAAATATCACCAGAAGATATACTGTGGAACTGGTGAGAAAGAATTTCATCGGTCCCGCAATAGACGTTCCGGCTCCGGACTATGGGTCAGGTGAGCGGGAGATGAGTTGGATTGCGGATACTTACAATACCATGCATCCGGGGCAACTGGACGCTATGGGATGCGTTACCGGCAAGCCGATTGCACTGCACGGAATTCAGGGCCGCCGTGAAGCGACGGGTAGAGGAGTGGCAATTGCTATCCGCGAGTGCGTGAATGTTGCTGAGGATATGACGCCGCTCGGACTTACACCCGGTTTGACAGGTAAGCGTGTCATTGTTCAGGGACTTGGAAACGTCGGCTATAACACCGCAAAGTTCCTGATCGAGATGGGTGCCGTGGTTGTAGGCCTTTGTGAGTATGAGGGAGCGATCTATAACAGCAATGGCTTGGATCTCGACGCAGTAGTTGCACACCGTAAAGAAATGGGCTCTATATTGGGATTTTCGGGTGCTGCAAATGAGTTTGCCAACTCGGCAGAAGGTTTGGAACAGGAATGCGATATTCTGGTTCCTGCGGCTCTTGAAAACCAGATTCTGGCATCTAATATCTCCAGGATTAAGGCAAAGATTATCGCAGAGGCGGCTAACGGACCTACGTCTCCTGAAGCTGCAGGCGTTTTCATTAAAAGAGGCGGCATCATCATCCCTGATATGTACTGTAACGCGGGTGGTGTAACGGTTTCTTATTTTGAGTGGCTGAAGAATCTTTCTCACGTGGCGTTTGGCCGTATGGACAAACGTTATGAAGAAAACGCGAACATGAACCTGGTATCTCTTGTAGAGAAGATGACCGGAGTAAACCTGACTTCCGAGCAGCGCGGACTTATTGTGAAGGGTCCAACAGAGCTTGAACTGGTTAATTCAGGTCTTGAAGAAACCATGGTGAGGTCGTATCATGAGATCAGGGAAACGAAAATGTCGAATGCCAAAATAGGCGATCTTCGCACGGCTGCTTTTGTTGGCGCGATCAATAAAGTAGCTGTGTCGTACATGAACATGGGTATCTGGCCTTAGAAATGTAAAATTATTATGAACTATTCGCCCCCCCTTGCTTTTTGGGGGCGAATAAGTTCTTACTAATCATTCCGGTTTCGTAATTTTGCGCCATATTCTATCAGAATAGTGTAATTACTAAATCAATGAAAAAAAGCTCAATCATAGGCATTATCATTATTGCAATTGCTATTGGGGTCATCATTAGCACCTATGCCGACTCAAGTACATATGGTTCGTTCAGCGATGCACGCGAAAGTCAGGCTGAGCTCCACGTAGTCGGTCAGCTGAACAAGGACAAAAAACTGGTTTACAATCCTCAGCAGGATGCTAATTATTTTGCCTTCTACCTGAAAGATAAGCAAGGCAAAGAATGTAAGGTTGTCTTCTCAGGCGCCAAGCCACAGGATTTCGAACGCTCAGAAGAGATTGTGCTTACCGGGAAAATGGTAGGTGATGAGTTCAGAGCCTCTAAAATTCTCATGAAATGTCCTTCTAAGTACAACAAGGATCAGGTGGAGATTCAGGAAGTTCAGCATACCGCTGCTTAACACAGAAAAAATTCTAAATGGATATACAATTTGCAGGAGAACACCTGCTCCCTGGGAAACTTGGGCAGTTCTTTATCATACTTACTTTTGGTACCGCGCTTTTATCGGCGATATCTTACTACTTTTCGACAATAAAGGATACGAAAGATGATTCCTGGAGACGCCTGGCGCGTATCTCTACCTGGATCAACACCGTAGGTGTTCTTGGAATCGGGATCTGCCTTTATTACATCATCTACAATCATTATTTTGAGTATCACTATGCATGGGCACACTCATCTCGCTCATTGCCTGTGTACTATATTATTTCCAGTTTCTGGGAAGGGCAGGAAGGAAGCTTCTGGCTCTGGATGTTCTGGCAGTCAATGCTAGCCAACATTCTTATCTGGCGTGCCCGTAGCTGGGAGAGTCCCGTGATGACCATCATGATGGTGTCGCAGGTGTTTATCTCCTCCATGCTGCTCGGTGTGGAGATTCTGGGGACAAGAATAGGAAGCTCTCCTTTCATCCTGTTGAGGGATGCTGTGCAAGGACCGATCTTCTCTCGTGCAGATTATCTCTCGCTTATTCCCGATGGCAATGGACTGAACCCTTTGCTTCAAAACTACTGGATGGTTATTCATCCGCCGACCCTGTTCCTGGGCTTCGCATCTATGATCGTTCCTTTTGCCTACGCAATAGCGGGATTATGGGAGAGAAGATATTCAGAATGGGTGAAGATATCTCTGCCTTGGGCACTCTTCGCTGTCATGATATTGGGTGCAGGTATTATCATGGGCTCTTTCTGGGCGTATGAAGCACTTAACTTCGGTGGTTTCTGGGCATGGGATCCTGTTGAGAACGCGTCCATTATTCCGTGGTTAACGCTTATCGCTGGGGTGCACGTGATGATATCCTACAAAAGTACAGGGCACTCTTACTTTACAGCCACGTTCCTGGTATTAATCAGCTTTGTGCTCGTATTGTACGCCTCTTTCCTTACCCGAAGTGGGATTCTGGGCGAGACGTCTGTACACTCCTTTACGGATTTAGGAATGTTCGGACACCTGCTGACCTTCATTCTCGCGTTCTTTGCACTGTCGGTTGGATTTCTTGTGGCCAGATGGAAGGAGTTACCGATAACGAAAAAAGACGAAGAAACCTACTCCAGAGAGTTCTGGTTGTTCATTGGTGCGCTTGTACTTACTGTAGCCTGTGTACAGGTGATATCCACTACCTCTATTCCGGTATTCAATGCCCTGTTTGGTACTAAGATTGCGCCTCCCGCAGATGTGATCCAACACTATCACCAATGGCAGGTTCCTTTCGCAATAGTGATTAGTCTTGTATCCGGATTCTCTCAGTACTTGAAATACAAGAACACGGATTCTAAGAAGTTCCTTCGCAAAATCGGTATGATCCTGTTGATCGCAGCGGTTGTCACTGCAGCATTCGCATATATTGCTAAGGTGAACAACAACGTCATGTACGTGGTACTGACCTTTGCTGCCATCTTCTCTATATCATGTAACGTTCACGTGCTTATCGATGCTTTCAAAGGCAAATGGAAGCTGGCAGGTTCTTCTATCGCGCATATCGGCTTTGGTCTCCTATTGATTGGAGCGCTTGTCGCAGCAGCAACCAGCAATGTTGTTTCCCTGAACACATCAGGTGTTGGCTTCGGCGACGAGTTCGACAAGAACAACAACTCCAAGGAAAACATCATCCTTTATGAAGACGAGCCGGTGAGGATGGACGAATATACGGTAACCTATAAAGGCGACTCGACTGAAGGCGTTAACACCTATTACCGGGTAAATTATAAGGTGATTGATGAAGAAACGAAGGAAGTGAAGGAAGAGTTCGACCTTTATCCGCACGCGCAGCAGAATGCCAAGATGCAGACAATTGTCGCGTCTCCCGATACCCGCCATTACCTTCTGCATGATATCTATACCCACGTCAGCAGTGTTCCTCTGAAGGCAGAGGTGGCTGAACATGAAGACCACGAAGGTCATTCTGAAGACGAAGGCTATGAAAAGCCGGTGACTTATGAGGTTTCTCCTGGAGATACAATCCGTTACCGTGAAGGTGTCATCGTAGTTAAAGGTGTCAACAAAAACGCCACGATAGAAAAGATTCCTCTGAAGGCAGGAGATGTTGCCATCGCTCTGCAGCTGGAGGTTCGCACCCATGCGGGTAAAACCTATACCGCCGAACCTGTATTCCTCGTAAAAGGAGGTAACAAGTTCGACTTTGGAAAAACGCTTGTTGATCCAGGTTTAAAGGTTCGGTTCTCAAATGTATATCCTGAAAAGGACAAGCTGGAGATGATGCTTTATCAGAAGCCAAAGGCTGAGAAGAAGTGGGTTGTAATGAAAGCGATTAAGTTTCCGTTCATCAACCTTTTCTGGGCGGGTAATATCCTGATGGTGGTAGGCTTCCTGATCTCGATTTTCAGAAGAAATAAGGAGATTAAAGTCGTCAGCTAATGAAGATCGTTCTGCTAGGCAGCGGTAATGTAGCTACTCATCTGGGTCCAGCACTTCAACAAGGAGGGCATGAAATCCTCCAGGTTTGGAGTCGCACGCTGTCTAATGCAGCCAGGCTTGGTGGAGTACTGTCAGCAGATTTTACCGACGATCTCAGCATGCTGGATCATTCAGCAGATATTTATATTATTTCAGTCAAGGATGATGCTATCGGAGAGGTAGCATCATCCTTTCCGTTTCCGGACAAGCTGCTTGTCCACACCTCAGGAACGGCCGGCATGGATCTGCTGGGCAAAGACCGCCTCTATGCAGGTGTTTTTTATCCTTTGCAGACGTTCAGCAAACAGAAGCCTATAAACTTCCATGAAGTGCCGATTCTAACAGAGGGCAGCACGGCAGAGCTTGGCATAAGCCTGAATGAGCTTGGCGCATCCATCAGCAAGACCGTACAAGCTGCCGACTCGGCGCAACGTGCTTCAATTCATCTGGCAGCAGTTTTTGCGTGTAACTTCAGCAATCATCTTTATACCGTGTCAAAAGGTCTTCTTGAGAAAGGCGGCCTGAATTTCAACCTGCTTCTTCCGCTCATCGCGGAAACGGCAGCCAAAGTTCAGCATCTTGATCCCGCAGATGCGCAGACCGGTCCTGCAGCAAGAAACGACCACGAAACGATAAGTCGCCATAAGGAGCAACTAAAAGCATCTCCTGATCTTCTGCAGTTATATAGTCTCATGACAGAAAGTATCATCAGGTTCAAGCACTCGGATCAATAATTTGTACTAAACCTAAACGTATGTTCCTATCCAAAATCAAAGCAGTTAAAGCATTTATTCTCGACATAGACGGCATTCTCACAGACGGAACCGTACTCGTTACCGAGTCAGGCGATCAGCTCAGGAAGTTTAACGTACGCGATGGCTATGCCATGCGGCTCGCAGTAAAAAAGGGTTTTCATATCTGTGTTATTTCAGGAGGCAATTCCGCAAGTGTTGTTTTTCGTCTGAATGGGCTGGGTGTTACCGAAGTGCATCTTGGTATTGAAAAGAAACTTGATGTTTATAGCGAGTTCATCAAGAAGCATGATCTGGAGCCTGAATCTGTTTTATATATGGGTGATGATGTTCCTGACATGCCTGTCATGAAGGTGGTAGGAGCAAGTGCTTGTCCGCATGATGCCATTGAAGAGGTGAAGGCGATAAGCGATTATATATCTCCTTTTTCAGGTGGTGCCGGCTGTGTGCGCGACGTCATTGAGAAGGTACTCAAGATCCAGGGAAAATGGTACGACCAGGACCCTTCAGCTCATGACGATACCATCACATCATCTTAAACGATCAATTATGATTACATCATTTCCTCCCGTTATATTAGCTTCAAAATCACCAAGAAGACAGGAGCTTCTGAAGCAAATGGATATCGAGTTCAGAGTCGTACTGAAAGACGTAGACGAATCTTATCCTGAAGACCTGCAGCCTCGTGATGTAGCTGTCTATATTGCACGAAAGAAAGCTGAAGCGTTTGATGGCTCTTTACAGGATAATGAGATTGTCGTTACTGCCGATACCATTGTGACGATCGATAACCTCATCCTTGGGAAGCCGGAGAATGAAGCGGATGCGCTACGGATGTTGAGTCTTCTCTCGGGCAGAACGCATGAAGTGATCACCGGGGTTGCTTTTCTGTACAAACATGAGATTCATGCCTTTTACGAGAGTACCACTGTTTATTTCAAGGAGATGACTGAGGCTGAAATGTTGTTTTATATACGCAACTACAAGCCCTTTGACAAAGCGGGAGCCTATGGTATACAGGAGTGGATCGGGCACACGGCTATTGAGAAGATCGAGGGTTCTTATAACAATGTAGTCGGTTTACCGACTTTCAGGCTGTCGCAGGAATTACAGAAGATGTTAGAGCGGGCTTAAGTAGGCCGCGCCAAGCTTGTTCGCTTCGCAAATAAATTCACGTTTAATAAAATACCCAGCCTTGTCTTCAGGACTACTGATCAGGCTGAATGTTAACCTGGCCGTGGCAGACGCCTTTCCTCTAGTCACCGCGTTGGACAACACAGCTGCGTTAGGGGAGCGCCATTGACGGTCGGAGGTAAGATGATCTTACCAGCCGGACAATTTCTCGTAGAGAAGCCCTTCTTTAAGCGCGTAAGTCGAAAGCATTACCTCTGAGATAGATGCGTGCTTCAGGACATAAGCCGTCAGTACCGCAGCAGTGACAATCATGTCGACCCTCACCGGACTGATCTTATCGTCAGCCGCCCGCTCTTCATGAGTTGAGTGGCGAATATCGTCAATAACCTCAAGTAGTTGATTTCTTTCAATGCGGTAACCAGACAGACCCGTTCTATACTGAAGGCTGAACTTACGTATAGCCAGGTCAGCAAAGGTCTCGAAAGCTCCAGCTGATCCGATAAGTGTTGCCGGTCTATAGGTGGCTAAGCTTTCATGTAAGTCTACCAGCAAATCATCGAGGTGTGTCTCTACGGAGTTGATATCAGCTGTGCTGATTGGATCCGACTTGTGAAACAGCGCCATCAAGCGCGCCGCCCCAATCGGGTAGCTCTTCTTAAATTGAACACTCTTCTCGTCGCAGAAAATAAACTCCACACTACCACCGCCAATGTCCATGATCAGCGCACTGCCCTGAATGGGAACGGCCTCCCGTACTCCCCGGTAGATGAGTGAAGCCTCGCGTTCTCCATCAATGATGTCGATGCTGATACCAGTCAGTGACCTTACCTGCTCCACAAACTCTCGTCCGTTTGCAGCCGTCCGCAAAGCAGCCGTTCCGGTTCCATATACAGCCTTTACGTTATGCTGGTCAATCACACCTTTGAAGTCCTGCATCGCCTTGATGCCTCTTTCAAAGGCGGCAGGAGCGATCCTTCCTTCGGTAATTCCGCCTTCTCCAAGCTTCACATGTTTCTTCTCCACGAAGATCTCATTCAAGACTCCCTCTCGAAGTTCAGCAATTAAGAGGTGAAAAGTATTGGTACCCAGATCCAGAACAGCAATTTGATTATGCATACGAAAGGTAATTTAAGGTAAATCGAGGCTCGCAGTCTCGGGGATTATATATCCAGGCCATTAAGCCCTTTACACACGAAATATGTAGAATAAAAAAAGAGGCTGCTCTAACCGGAGACAGCCTCTTTATAATGGATTTGATTATTCAAAGTATTCTTTCATCCTCTCGAAGAAGCTCTTCTCGTGCTTACCCGGTTGAGGTTTAAAGTTTGGAGAAGCCTGCAGTTTCTCCAGCAGTTCCCGCTCATCTTTAGAAATCGCCTTAGGTGTCCAGATATTCACGTACACCAGCTGATCGCCTCTGTGATAAGAGTTTACCTCTGGTACACCCTTGCCTTTAAGGCGCAGGATCTTTCCACCCTGAGTACCAGGCTCTATCTTGATCTTCGCCTTGCCATCTATCGTAGGCACCTCTACAGAAGCACCCAAAGCCGCATCAATAAAGCTGATATGAAGATCATATACCACGTTGTTTCCTTCGCGCTGCAGGGTCTCATGAGGAATCTCCTCAATAAGGATAATCAGATCACCCGGGATACCGCCATTAGGAGCAGCATTACCTTTTCCGCTCATCGAAAGCTGCATGCCTTCGCTTACACCTGCAGGAATATTGATCGTGATGGTTTCCTCACCGCGTACAACACCTTCACCGTGGCAGCTGTCGCATTTCGCAGTGATCTGTGTTCCTGAGCCGTTACAAGTAGGACAGGTGCTGCTGGTCTGCATCTGACCAAGGATGGTATTGGTTACACGTCTTACTGATCCGGCGCCACCGCATGTACGGCAGGTCTGTACAGAAGAACGGTCTTTTGCACCAGTACCATCGCAGGTACGACAAACGATCAGCTTATTTACCTTGATCTTCTTCTCTGCACCTTTAGCGATCTCATCCAGGTTCAGCTTTACCTTAATCCGAAGGTTGCTGCCACGCGATACGCGGCTTCTGCCACCTTGCTGACCGCCACCTCCGAAGAAGCTGTCAAACGGACTGCCACCTCCACCAAAGATATCTCCGAACTGGCTGAAAATATCGTCCATGTTCATGTGACCACCGCCGCCGCCATAGCCGCCTGCAGAAGTTCCCGCATGACCAAACTGGTCATAACGCTGCTTCTTCTCGGGGTTACTCAGCACCTCGTAAGCCTCAGCAGCTTCTTTGAACTTATCTTCAGCCTCTTTGTCGCCAGGGTTCTTATCCGGATGATATTTGATTGCCAGCTTACGGTAAGCCTTTTTGATCTCATCCGCAGAAGAGCTCTTGGAAACACCGAGGATATCGTAAAAATCTCTCTTTGCCATATAATTAACTTCCTACAACTACTTTAGCAAATCTGATCACCTTCTCGTTCAGAAAATAGCCTTTTTCAACCTCATCTATAACTTTGCCCTTCATATCTTCAGACGGTGCAGGAACGTTCGTGATGGCTTCATGAAGATCTGCGTCAAAGGTTGTACCTATAGACTCCATCTCTTTAACGCCTTTCTGTGTCAGCGTGCTTTTAAATTTGCTACTTACCAAAACGATTCCTTCTTTAACCGCTTCGATGTCAGAAGATGTGTTCATGTATTTAATCGCACGGTCAAAGTCATCCGCAATAGGGAGGAGGCTTACCAAAACGTCCTTACCTGCAGACTGAAGCAGTTCGATACGTTCCTTAGTTGTGCGTCTTTTGTAGTTGTCAAATTCTGCATACAGGCGCAGATATTTGTCGTTAGCCTCTTTCAGCTCCGCACGAAGTTTCTCCTCAGCAGAAACCTCTTCTACTTCCTTTGTCTCGCTTTCAGCTTCAGCTGTCTGCTCTGCCTGCGGCTGTTCCGCCTGCTCTACATTTTGTTCCATCTCAGACTGAGTCTGATTGTCAGAAGCTACTTTCTCTTCTTCGGTAGTTTTCTTCTTGTTTTTCAACATATCTGAAAAGTTCATATCTTATCCTGTAGACAAATAATTTGCCAAGTTAAATTAACGGTCAAGCTGTCAGCTAAACCTATACAATGTCAGCCAAATATTGTCTGATGCAGACAATTAGCCCGTTTATGCAATTTTTGCGTCTTCAATTACGCGACCATTTTCGCACTTGATGATGCGAGAAGGGAAGGTACGGATCAGGTTGTAATTATGGGTAGCCATGAGGATGGCTGTCCCTGAACGGCTGATCTCTTTCAGTAGCAGCATAATCTCTTCAGAAGTCTCCGGATCGAGGTTACCTGTAGGCTCATCTGCCAGAATCAATTCCGGATCGTTCAGCAACGCTCTTGCCACAACTACGCGCTGCTGCTCACCACCTGATAGCTCATGTGGCATTTTCCTCAGCTTAGAGCGCAGTCCTACTTTTTCCAGTACATCTTTAATGCGCTCATCCTTCAGCTTGCGGTCTTTCCAACCGGTAGCATTCAAAACAAAGCGCAGGTTTTCTTCTACAGTACGGTCGGTCAGCAGCTGGAAATCCTGAAACACGATACCCAGCTTGCGGCGCAGGTAAGGTACATCATGATCAGAAAGCTTCTTCAGGTCATACCCTCCGGCATGTCCTTCTCCCTCGGTAATGTGAAGCTCTCCATAAAGGATCTTCATCAAACTACTCTTTCCTGAACCGGTCTGGCCGATCAGGAATACGAACTCACCCTTATCTATATGCAGGTTCACTGATGATAGAACGAGGTGTTTCTGCTGATAAACATCTACGTTATGGAGCTTTATAATGGAGTTTCCGATCATACTATAATTCTAATTTCATTATTTTACCAAAAGGGAGATCCCTGACGAGCGACATAATCGCTTCTGTTTTGTCTCCGAGACCAATCTTGTCCAGCGACTTCTCCGGACGATCTACCCGGAAATATGCCAGTAAGGTAAATTCATCATCTCGTAGCTGAACATAATCGGGTATTTTCGCTATTCCCTTTACTTTGATGACATACATAGGCTCAAAGTTACTATTTTCCTGCTAAATCGCCATTTATAATATGCGCTGAAGAAGCCTATATGCCCAGCAAAAAGGCGAAAGTATCGACCCCGTCTGCATAGTCCCACAGGCGCGGACTCTGGCTGCAGCCAAAACCAACCACCTGGTTATCCAGTGAAAGGTCGTTCTTCGATACCACACACTGAATTTGCTCCGAAACAGCAACCAGCTTCGCTTCCACATCGCTGCGGTCGCGATACTCATCGTAAAATAGAACTGCGAGTGGAGAAGCTAGACCTTCATCCTGCTTCAGCAGCAGGAAGCCATTGTCGAGGTGCTTCGCTCCGTTAACCAGATAAATTGACTTATTGTAATCGTAGTTGTTCACGTACTTGTGATGATTCGCAACGCCACGGTATGGTTCTTCAATAGCCTCAAAGAAGGGGACAAAGCTATATCCTTCGGGAACCAGCAGCTTGGAAACGTTCCGGCAGCCGAGTCCGAAATAGTCAAAGATATCATGTCCCAGCGCAACAAAATCCTCTTTCGTCTCAGTTCCATCCAGTACTGCCACACTGTTCCTGTTGCGGCGGATAATGTGCGGAACAGACTTGAAGTAGAATTCAAAATACCGGGAAGTATTGTTGCTGCCTGTGGCAATCACCGCGTCGAAATCCTTCAAACGGTCCACGTACACGATTTGCTCGCCCAGTTCCGGATAGAATTCCACCAGGCGGCTCAGGATGTGAGGCGTCAGATGTTTGTCCTGAGAGGACAGTTTAACAGACGCTTTGTGTCCGCTCGCCAGCACAGTCAGAATATCATGAAAACCTACCAGAGGAATGTTTCCTGCTAATACCAGTCCAACTACCTTAGGCTCGCCCGTAGCTGCCCTTCCATCATAGGCCTCATCGATCCACTTATTGACGTCCTGTTCGTTCAGTATAGTGCCCAGGGCCCGTACGGAGTGCAGAACCTGATCCTCTGTAAACCAGGCATTATAATGATGAGACGCTTTAACAAGCGACATCAGCTGCTCGTCATCCGAGAGCAAGTAATGTCCAAGTTGTGTAAAAGCATTCTTAATTAACGGTAACAACATGTATCCTTATATTAAAATCAAGTTTTCTGTTATATTTGCACTGTTTTTGCAGGAATATAATTTTGCAAAAGTAAGTTAAGGAAAAGACATTTAGACCATGGCGATTAAAATAACAGATGAGTGTATAAACTGCGGAGCTTGTGAACCAGAGTGCCCAAACAATGCTATTTATGATGCTGGAGCTGCTTGGCGTTTCTCTGAAGGAACTGCATTGCGTGGCATTATCGATTTCGGCGATGGTACCACTCTTGATGCTGAAGAGACTCAGGCCCCAATATCAGAAGAGTTCTACTACATAGTTTCAGATAAGTGTACAGAATGTAAAGGTTTCCACGATGAGCCTCAGTGTGCAGCAGTATGCCCTGTAGATTGTTGCGTAGACGACGAAGACGTCAGAGAGACAGAAGATGAACTGCTTGCTAAAAAAGCATGGCTACATATGGAGGCATAAAAAGCCACCAATACATAAAAAAGGCGGTTACATCTAAATGTAACCGCCTTTTTTATGCCTCTGTTTCGTCCTGATCCTTGTTGGGAATAATTAAAACGGGACACTTCGCTTTCCTTACCACCTTTTCCGAAACGCTTCCTGAAATAAAGTGGTCGAAGCCTGTCCGTCCGTGAGTACCCAGGATGATGAGCTCTGCACCCCATTCCTCCGCGGTAGCCAGGATCTCATCCTTCGGATTGCCGATCTTGGTATACGTATAGATGGGTACACGCGCTGCATATTGTTCTGATATGCGGTCCAGTAATTTCCTGCTCGACTCATCCTGCAGTTGTATCAGGTCAGGTAAGATGACCTGCGACTCGTTCAGCATGGGGTCTGCAATATAAGATGTCCCGACAGGAACCTCGTTCACATGGAGCAATGCCACCGAAGCTCCCAGCTTTTCAGCCAGGTCAAATCCATATCCGGCAGCCCGTTCAGAATATTGACTGTCTTCTACGGCAATCAAAATCTTGGTGATTTGATTCAGTGTTTTCATAATTGCGGGTTTAAGTTAATTCACGTTATATTGATGAAACGTTTTTACAATCCATTAGTTTTAATTAGGCCTTAGGAGATTTTTTTAATTTATTTGTAAGATGACTACTGAATACGGTGTTTGTACCCTTGCCCTGGTTCCTCTCAGAGCAGAAGCCTCTGATAAAAGTGAAATCCTGTCATTCCTTCTGTTCGGAGACTGCGTCGAAATTCTGGAAACGCAAGCCAAATGGCTCCAGGTTCGTACTCTCGCCGACGATTATACTGGGTGGATTGACCCCAAACAGCAGCAAGCCATTACAGCGAGTCAGCTCGATGCACTCAGTAAAGACCAGGTAGTCACCGGTCTTCAGGTCTATCAGACCATTGAAAGAGCAGATAATCAGGAAAAGCAGTATCTGCTTGCAGGAAGCCGTATTCCTGAGCCCGACCAACAGCACGCTTTCCAGATAGGAGAGAGCACCTACCGGTTCAGTCAGACGCCCCAGATAGCGGCAGGAACCGACTTCAGCCGGGATATTGACGAATACGCGCGCTTCTACCTCAATGCCCCTTATCTCTGGGGAGGTAAGTCCATATTCGGAATCGATTGCTCGGGTTTCACACAAATGGTTTTCAGGATGCTGAACATCGATCTGCCCCGTGATGCATGGCAGCAAGCCGAGCAGGGGAGTGTAGTCAACTTTTTACAGGAGATTGAACCCGGGGATCTCGCCTTTTTTGATAACGATGAAGGAAGGATTATTCATGTGGGCATCATGCTCGACTCCCAGCAGATCATCCACGCTTCAGGGAAGGTGCGTATCGACGTTCTTGATGATCAGGGGATCTATAATGCAGAAATGGGTCGCCATACGCACAAGCTGCGCATTGTAAAGCGTTTTAATCCGTAATCCGGATCTCCCATAGCATCACCATCTTGTCGTCGCTTATGGAAACGAGCGACTGTCCACCATCTACCCAGCTCAGCTTGTTTACCGAGTGGGAGTGAGAGTTGAAACCCTTCTCGCGACTGATAATGCGGCGTAGCTTCAGATCTTCAAGAGCCCAGATCTTGATGCTCTTGTCCTGGCTCCCCGTAGCAAACAACTTGCCCGAAGGATGAAACTTGATATCATAAACGGCAGACATATGCGCTGTCACGCTCTTTACCGTACTGTAATCCGCCACGTTCCAGGCAATAAGCTGGGCATCACGTCCGCCGGAAAGAAGTACCTGACCATCGGGACTAAAAGCCACCGAGGTAACCGGCATGGTATGCCCATTCAGCTCATGCTGCAGCGTAAAGGTATCCGCGTCGTAGATCCGGACGATGCTGTCCTTACAGCCAAAAGCAAGTGTCTTTTGATCGGGACTCACCGCCATCGCCCTGATGGTGTCGGGAGCTACTCTGAAATTATATAGGAAAGAAAAGTCGAGCGAACTCAGCACAGAGACCGTACCATCCTCAGAACCCACCAGGATCTCATTCTTCCGTGCTATCTCCGCAACGGAGAAGATGGGCAGCTTATGTTGCTCTATCCGCGCGACGATCTTCGCCTCAGCCAGACTGAAGATGTTCACCAGGCCGCTTCTCTCGCCAATCACCAGAATGCTTTTGTTTTCAGACAGCAGCAGTGCATACACCGAGCTCTTTACCGGTGTAATCACCCGCGGCTTGCGGTCGGCAAGAGACCACTGCACAACGCCCTTGTCGTTACCAGCAGTATAAAAGCTGGTACCATCGGGACCGGCTTCAACAGTATAGATAGAATTCTGATGGCCGGGTAGGAGTGCCGTCAAGTCAACATCGATCATAAGCAAGATTATTTATGCCTCGACTCGAGGTTTTTGGCAATCGTTTCCAACGGGATGTTCTTCTCGCGGAGCAATACCAGTAAATGGAAAACCAGGTCTGATGATTCATTAATAAGATCAAACTCTGTTTCATTCAGTGCAGCGATCACGGTTTCCACGCCTTCTTCACCAACTTTCTGCGCGATCTTATTCAGCCCTTTCTCCCTCAGTCGGTTCACATAAGAACCTTCCTGCGGATTATCATAACGATCGGCAATGATCTGCTCCAGCTTGAAGATGAAGTTCTGGTTGTATTCCGAGTTGAAGCAGCTTCTTGATCCCGTATGGCAGGTAGGTCCCACCGGATCCGCCTTGATCAGGATCGTGTCCTGATCGCAATCAATGGCGATGCTCTTTACAAAAAGAAAATTTCCGCTTTCTTCACCCTTAGTCCAGAGACGGTTCTTAGAGCGCGAAAAGAAAGTAACCTTACCCTCAGCTTCCGTTTTGGCGAAAGCTTCCTCATTCATATATCCGAGCATCAGCACCTCCAGGCTTTGATAGTCCTGAATGATCACAGGTACTAAACCGTCGCTCTTCTTAAAGTCTATAGACATGGCAATGTGTATTAATTATAATCGAACTTCTATGTTCTGCTTGCGCAGCTCACGTTTCAGGTCTGGAATCAGGATCTCACCGTAGTGAAATACCGAGGCTGCCAGTGCGGCATCTACATTCGCTTCCAGGAAGGTATCCGCGAAATGCTGAATGGTTCCCGCGCCGCCCGAAGCGATCAGGGGAATAGACAAATCCCGGTTAATCTTCGCCAGCAGCTCATTGTCAAAACCGCCCTTTGTGCCGTCATGATCCATAGAAGTCAGCAGTATCTCCCCCGCGCCGCGCTCTTCCACCTCTTTGATCCAGGTTTCCGTCTCAATCTCCGTGGCAATCCTTCCACCGTTCAGGTGCACCAGGTTGCGCCCGTTCACCCGCTTGGTATCCACTGCAACCACAACAAACTGCTTACCAAAAGCATTGGCCAGTTCATTGATCAGCTCCGGATTCCGTACAGCTGCCGAATTGATGGAGATCTTATCCGCTCCCGCATTTAAAAGCACATCGGCGTCGGCCATCTCATTGATGCCGCCGCCAATGGTAAAAGGAATATTCACCTGGCGTGCAACGGACTTAACCAGTTCAACCATCGTTTTCCGGCGCTCATTGGTCGCCGTGATATCCAGGAAAACAAGCTCATCAGCACCCTGTCTGGAATATTGCCAGGCCAGTTCCACCGGATCACCTGCATCCCGCAGGTCAACGAAATTGATGCCCTTCACGGTTCTGCCGTCCTTTACATCCAGGCAGGGAATAATACGTTTAGAAACCAATTAAAAAGAAATTAATGATTTTAAGTTCCAGTCCTTAATCTCGTCAATTGAGATATGACCTTCATAGATTGCTTTACCAACCACACAAGCCTCTACTTTATACTGTTGTAGTGCCTTGATATCGTCCATCGAGCTGATACCGCCTGAAGCGATCAGCTTGATGAAAGGAGAGTGGTCAAGCAACTTCTGATACAATTCAACACCTGCGCCACCTAATTTGCCATCTTTGTTGATGTCGGTACACAGGAAGCGGAAGAAGCCCAGATTCAGACAAGTATCCACGTAATCCATCAGTTTGATCGGAGAGCTCTCCATCCATCCAGAGTACTTGATCACTTCGTCAAGGACGTCAATGGCCACAACGATGTGGTCAGTGCCCGAGCCGGTTTCTCTGTGCGAGAACGCCTTGCTTAGTTCAGGAAGAAAGTCAGGGTTCGTGATGGCCTGAGTTCCCACGATAACACGGTGTATCCCCGCATCGATCAGCTCTTTCACTTTCTCAATGCTTCTTACACCACCGCCATACTGCACTTTCATTTCAGTTTTGCGGATAATATCGAATAGATATTCCTGGTTACTGAAATCACCTTTAGCACCGTTCAAGTCGATAATGTGAACGAACTCAGTCCCGTTAGACTGATAACGCTCAATCATTTCCTCTAAGGTTACATCGTAAAATGTAGCCTGCTCGTAGTTTCCTTCACGTAAACGGACAACCTTTTTGTCCAGAATATCAATTGCAGGGATTATGTACATATTTTTTCTATAATTCTGAAAAGTTTTTGAGTAACTGCTCTCCCGCTTCACCTGACTTTTCAGGATGAAACTGGACACCATAAAAATTGTTTTTGTTGATTGCTGCCGAAAATTTCAGGCCGTAATCCGCAAAAGCGACTGTAAAAGTAGAATTAAATTCTATAAAATAGGAATGAACGAAGTAAAAGTAGCTTCCGCTTGGAATTCCTTTGAATAATTTGCTCTCATTTTCGACGCTCACCTTGTTCCAGCCAGTGTGAGGCACCTTTATCTTCAGATCATCTTTGAAATGAAGCGTTTTTACAGGCGTGATGCCTAGTAATGAGGAGTTTCCCTCTTCTGAAAACTCCGTCAGCAGTTGCATGCCTACGCAGATACCCAGCACGGGTTTCTCAATAGCCTTGATGCTCTCAACCATGCCGCTTTCTTCCAGCTTCTGCATGGCTGCACCTGCATGGCCCACACCCGGAATGATGAAGCGGTCATACCGGTCAAAGCTATCTGCCGAATTGACCATCTCGTAAGCGATCTGCTGCCTGTCGAGCGCCGCTGTCAGCGAAAAGATGTTTCCGGCTCCGTAATTAATAATTCCAATCATCTGCCTGTATACTATTTAAAGAAGCCCTTTGGTACTCGGCAACTGCATGTTGTTCACATCGCGCTTCGCCGCCATTTTGATCGCCTTGGCAAAAGCCTTGAAAATGGCCTCTATCTTATGGTGCTCATTTGTACCTTCCGCTTTAATATTTAAATTACATCTGGAAGCATCGCTGAAAGACTTAAAGAAATGATAGAACATTTCAGTAGGCATCTCGCCGATCTTCTCCCGCTTAAATTCAGCATCCCACACAATCCAGTTCCGGCCGCCGAAATCAATCGCCGCCTGAGCTAAACAATCATCCATTGGCAGGCAAAAACCATACCGTTCAATTCCCCGCTTATCACCGAGGGCTTTTGCAATTGCTTCACCCAGGGTAATCCCCGTATCTTCAATCGTATGATGCTCATCTATATGCAGGTCGCCCTTTGCCGTGATCTCCAGATCAATGCTGCCGTGGCGCGCAATCTGATCCAGCATATGATCAAAAAAGTGCAGGCCGGTGCTGATCTTCGCATCGCCTTTTCCGTCCAGGTTTAACTTAATATAAATGTCGGTTTCTTTCGTTGTGCGTCTATGCTCAATTTCCCTTTTGCCTACCTTCAGGAACTCATAGATGTCCCTCCAGGAAGTGGTCGCCAGCGCGATAAACCGGTTCAGCTCATCCAGCCTGGTGCTCACTTCATCGGCACCCAGACTGCTGCTCTGATTGATCCATATGGCTTTAGCATTCAGGTTTTTAGCTAGCTCTATGTCCGTTACTCTGTCACCGATAACGAAAGAGTTATTAAGGTCGTATTTTTCTGCGTCAAAAAAATGCTTCAACAGCGCTGTGCCCGGTTTTCGTGTATCTTTGTTCTCATGTGCGAAGGTTTTGTCTATAATCACTTCCTTAAAAACCACACCTTCGGCCTCAAAAGCGTTCATGATGAAATTGTGTACCGGCCAGAAGTTCTCTTCCGGATGGCTCTCCGTACCCAGACCGTCCTGATTGGTTACCATCACCAGGTCAAAGTCGAGTTCTTCCGCAATCTTCGTCATGTATTTAAACGCCTCCGGATAGAAGCGAAGCTTCGCAAATGAGTCTACCTGATAATCTTCAGGCTCCAGAACAAGTGTTCCGTCCCGGTCAATAAACAATACCTTGCGCTTGTTCAAGCTGTTCAAGTCTTCCATTTTAATTCTCAGTAGGGTAAGCTTTCAATGTATTAATTAGCAGCACATTCTCTTCAGGAGTGCCGATAGTGATCCGTATGGATCCCTCGCAGAGCTGAACCTTCGAGCGGTCGCGCGTGATGATTCCTCTATCCACCAGATAGGTGTAGATGCCCCGCGCATCGGTGGTCTTCACCAGGATGAAGTTGGCATCCGAAGGAACGATCTCCAGCACAAAAGGCATCTCAATCATCTCTGCAATGACCATTTCGCGCTGACGGATGGTCTCGCGAATCCACTCATTCACCTGATCCACATTGTTCAATGCTTCCAGAGCAAGCTCCTGTGTCGCCTCGTTGATATTGTAAGGGGGCTTTACCTTATTGAAGACCTCGATGATCTCCTCACTGGCGAAAGCCATACCGAGGCGGATACCTGCGAGTCCCCATGCCTTCGATAGCGTCTGCAGCACCACCAGGTTGCTGTACTCCGTCAGTTCCTGGATAAGGGTTTTTTGGCGCGAGTAGTTGATATATGCCTCGTCTACAACCACCAGTCCGCCGAAGTTCGCAATCAGTGTTTCAATATCCTCACGGATGATCGAATTGCCCGTCGGGTTGTTCGGCGAACACACAAAGATCATCTTCGTATTCTCGTCTATCGCCTCTGCAAGCGCCTCCATATCCAATTGGTAGTCGGGCGTTAGCAGCACCTTTTTTAAGGCTACATCATTGATGTTAGCCGATACCTCATACATGCCATAAGTAGGGGGCAGGATGATAACGTTGTCGATTCCCGGGCGACAAAATGCCCTGAACAGGATATCGATCGCTTCATCACTTCCGTTTCCAAGGAATATATTCTGAGGAGGTACACCCTTGATTGTGCTCAGCTTGGTCTTCACGGCCAGCTGCATCGGATCAGGGTACCTGTTGTAGTTTTTGTTCAGCGGAGAGCCGAAGCTGTTCTCATTCGCGTCGAGGAAAACAGAGGCTTCGCCCTTAAATTCATCCCGTGCAGAAGAGTAAGGAACCAGGTTTAAGATATTGGTCCTTAATATTTTGTTTAAATCAAATTCCATCATGATTGTATTTAGCTGTTCACAGAAGATATTCGTACGGACATGGCATTTTTATGCGCCTGCAGTCCTTCCAGTTCGGCCAGTACTTCTACTGCCTTGCCGATATGATGAATGCCTTCAGCTGAAATATGCTGAAAAGTAATTTTCTTGATAAACGAGTCAAGAGACACGCCCGAGTAAGACCGCGCATAAGCACTGGTCGGCAGCGTATGGTTCGTGCCCGATGCATAGTCGCCTGCACTCTCCGGAGTCAGATGTCCAAGGAAAACAGACCCGGCATTGCTGATCGAAGGAATGAGTTCTTTCCAGTTCGCTGTGGCCAGAATGAGGTGCTCGGGAGCGTATACATTGCTAAATGCCATAGCCTCTGTCAGGTCGGCTGTCAGTACCGCATACGAGTTCGCTATGGCTTTGTCCGCAATCTCCGCACGTGGTAATACTGCCACTTGCCTTTCTAAAGCAGCAAGCGTCTTCTCGATCAATTCAGAGGAGTTCGACACCAGTATCGCCTGCGAGTCTGCGCCATGCTCCGCCTGTGCCAGCAAGTCCGCCGCCACAAACTCCGCATCCGCACCCTCATCCGCAATCACCAGAACCTCCGAAGGTCCCGCAGGCATATCAATAGCCGTTTGTGTCGAAGACTGCATGATGGTTTTTGCTTTAGTCACGTACTGATTTCCCGGACCGAAGATCTTATCCGTTTTCGGGATGCTCTCCGTGCCGTATGCCATGGCTGCAACCGCCTGTGCGCCGCCTGCCAGATAAATGCGTTCAATGCCCAGCAAAACCGCCACATAGGCCACATAGCAATTGATAAGCCCATTCTTTTGAGGAGGAGAGCACACCACAATCTCTTTGCAGCCTGCAATCCGTGCTGGAATGCCCAGCATCAGAAAAGTGCTTGGCAATACTGCAGAGCCTCCGGGAATATAGAGTCCCACGCGCTCAATCGCGCGGCTTTCTCTCCAGCAGGTCACGCCAGGCATGGTATCTACCGCTGCCTCCTGGTGTTGCTGACTGCTGTGGAAAGCAGATATATTGGCATAAGCCAAGTCTATAGCCGCCTTTTGTTCCGCACCGATACCCGCTGCTATCTGCTCAATCTCACTTTTTTCGATATACAGCTTCTCCAGCTGCACCCCGTCAAACTTCTCAGCAAAAGCCCGCAGCGCTGCATCGCCGTTCGTGCGCACTTCAGAGATGATGGACTCTACACGCTGACCAATAGTCTGGTCTTCGTCGGCATTACGTGAGATCAGCTTCTTGATGTCTCCCGCCCCGAGGTCCTGATATAAATAGGTCTGTAACACTATAAAATGATCTTTTCTATAGGCATAACAACAATACCCTGTGCTCCCACAGCCTTCATCTGGCTGATCTTATCCCAGAAATCTTTTTCTGAAATAACGGTATGAACAGCAACCCAGCCCTCATCCGCCAAAGGAACAACTGTAGGGCTTTTGATGCCGTTCAGAAGAGATTTGATCGCGTCAAGATTCTTGCGCTCGATGTTGAGTACAACATACTTGGTTTCCTTTGCACGCAGCACAGATTGCACGCGTTGCAGCAGTTCCACGATCAGTGGATTTTCTTCATCACCCTTGCGACCGATCAGCACCGCTTGCGAGTGCATCACATCACCAAAGGCTACCAGTCCGTTGCTCTTTAAGGTACCACCAGTAGAAACCAGGTCGCAGATCGCATCACTCAGACCAAGTCCGGGAGCAATCTCCACAGAACCTGAAATGGTGCGTATGTCGGATGTAATATTGTTGTTTGCTAAGTATTTCTTCAGAATGTTCGGGTAGGAGGTAGCGATGGCTTTACCATTCAGATCCTCCAGAGTCTTGATCTCTCCGTTCTGCGGAACCGCCAATTTCAGCGAGCATCTGCCAAAGCCTAGCATCTGGAGATAAGCTACATCTACTTCGGTTTCGTTGATTACGTTTTCGCCCACAATACCCAGATCAGCGATACCATCCTGCACATATTCAGGAATATCATCGTCTCTTAAGAAAAGAATTTCGAGGGGGAAGTTAGATACAGGAGATATTAAGGAGCTTTTGTAGTTTTCAAAACTAAGGCCGCAGTTTTTAAGAAGCTCTACCGATTTTTCGTTTAGTCTACCAGATTTCTGGATAGCAATTTTGAGTGTTTTCAATTTATATAAAATTTAATCAGTCCAATAAAAGGTGTTCAGGAACAATCAGTTTCACGTAGAAACCATATACATATCATATCGCCGCGAGGCGATGATGGAGATGATGATGGTATGTGAACTGTATTGACATATATTGGGCTCCTGATTAAAACCGGGATAAGACAAATATACATATCCAACCCTAAAATCAAAACTTTTATATTTGGCCGATGGTTGATGCGATAATAGTTGGCGCCGGCGCCTGTGGCTTAATGTGTGCGGTTCAGGCCGGTTTCCTGGGTAAACAAGTCATCCTCCTGGAGCGAAATGACAAGGCAGGAGCCAAGATCCTGATCTCCGGCGGAGGGCGCTGCAACTACACCAATCTATACAGCAGCCACGCTAACTTCCTGTCGGCCAACCAACATTTCAGCAAATCAGCCTTCTCACAGTGGACCGTAGACGATACCATCAGCTTTTTCGAGACTTACGGCATCTATGGTCAGGAGAAAACGCTCGGCCAGCTCTTTCCGGAAAACAACAAGGCCAAAGACATCGTGGATATTTTTACAAGCCTTTGTGCCGACCTGGGGCAAGAGATCCGGACTCAGGCAGAAGTCAAATCTGTTGAGCGGAAGGACGATGGCTGCTTTATCGTGACTTACGAGCAGCATGGGAAGAGCAAGACATTAGAAACACCGGCAGTGGTCATCGCTTCAGGCGGGTTGCCTGTGCAGAAGCTCGGTGCCTCAGACTTTGGTCTGCGGGTGGGAAAGAAGTTTGGACTGAAGATCATCCCAACGGCACCTGCATTAGTGCCCCTCACCGTTACCGGTAAAGATGCCGAATGGTTTGCAAGCCTTTCCGGAAACAGCATTTTCTGCAGGGTCAGCCATGAGGAGATCAGCTTTGAGGAAAATATCCTGTTCACCCATTGGGGCTTAAGCGGTCCCGCGATCCTTCAGATTTCCTCCTATTGGCGACCCGGCGACTGGATCGAGCTTGACCTCCTGCCAGGACAAAATATTCTCGAACTCATCGAACAGGAGCGTCAGCAGAACGGCAAGAAAAGTCTGATCACGGTACTTGCGCAGCTCTATACACGGAAGATTGCGGATGCGATGGCCAAATACCTGCCTGTCGACAAGAACCTCGCGTCCTTAAGTAAGGCAGACCTGCAGGCCATCGAGCAACAGATCCACTACTTCAAAGTGAAACCCGCCGGAGATAAAGGCTACGATAGGGCAGAAGTGATGCGCGGCGGCGTAGACACGAGTGAACTTTCCTCCAAGACCCTGGAGGCGAAAACGGTACCCGGACTCTATTTTGGAGGTGAGTGTGTAGATGTAACCGGCTGGCTGGGAGGCTATAACTTCCAATGGGCATGGGCTTCAGGCTTCGTTATAGCACAGAGCATCTGATCCCTCAGAGTGTATTTAAAACCAGGTATTTAGTGCCTGACCCCTCGAGCGGAACTAGAGGTTTTTTGTTGCTCGCAGCATCTCCCTCTTCCCGGGAGCACCCGGTGCTTTCTCGATGGAAAAACCCAGCGATTTCATCGCCCGCTTCAGATTCCCCGTAATGGCATAGGTTACAAACACCCCGCCCGGTTTAATGAACCGCGTGATATACGTCAACGCTTCCAAAGACCACATCTCGGGCTGATGAATCTCCGCAAATGCATCGAAATACATCACATCGAACTGGCGGGATGCATCAAAATCCATCAGCTTCGTCACCGCCACTTCCAGTGAGCAAGCCTTAGATAAGGTTTGTACAGCGGCTAATGCAGGACTGTAAATCTCCTTAAAAGCTTGCCAGGTTCCGTCAGAAACATACTGCTCATATCCGGTAGCAAAGATCAGCTCTTCCGAAAGTGGATACGCTTCGATGCCCGTATACTGCAAATCGATACCTGCGGTGCGACAATAGTCGGCGCTGATCAGGAAATTCAGTCCCGTTCCGAAGCCCACCTCCAGTACGTCCACCGCAGTTGCTCCCGACAGGTTCAGGAAATGCTGCAGTCCCGATTTCAGGAAAACGTGCTGACTTTCCTGCAAAGCACCATGCCTGGAGTGGTAGTTTTCGCCTACCAGGTTATTAAATATCGTAGAAGAGCCGTCGGCCGTCTGTACCAGAGATAAATGATCTGCCATGTTTCGTGTTCTTTGCAGCCGCAAAACTACAGCTAAAGTGGCCAGCGTAACAGAAATAAATGAGAAAATGCATTCTTATTTCCTAAAACTGCAGTAATTTCGCTGCATGTATCAATTGCTAAAGCCTCTTTTATTCCAATTTGCTCCTGAGAACATTCACCATATTGTCACTTCCATGCTGAAGAACGGCAATATGATCCCCGGCGTACCTTTTCTTCAGAAAAACGTCTTCCATCTGGATGACCCCAGGCTGGAAAGAGAAGTATTCGGCTTGAAGTTCAAAAATCCCGTAGGACTCGGAGCAGGCTTTGATAAGAACGCCGCACTGGTAGAAGAGCTTTCGCACTTTGGCTTCGGATTTATTGAAATTGGTACTGTCACCCCTTTACCGCAACCAGGAAATGATCAGCCCCGGATGTTCCGTCTGCCCGCAGACGAAGCCCTGATCAACCGTATGGGTTTTAACAACGAAGGTGCAGAAGTAGCCGCAACCCGCCTGAAGTACCTGAAGAGGAAAGGACTAATAATTGGCGGCAATATCGGCAAGAATAAAATTACCCCCAACGAAGAAGCTGTAAACGACTATATCAAAGCATTCGATGCCCTGTTCGACGTGGTAGATTACTTCGTTGTGAACGTCAGCTCTCCAAATACCCCGGGATTGAGAGCCTTGCAGGAAAAGGGTCCCCTAAAGGAAATTCTGAACACCCTTCAGCAGCGCAACAGCAAGAACGGTGTCAGCCGTCCCATTCTGCTAAAGATCGCACCAGATCTGACCAACGAACAACTTGACGACATCATTGAGATCGTGACAGAAACGAAGATCGCAGGTGTCATTGCTACGAATACAACGATTTCACGGGATAACCTCCGTTCGCCTGAGCACCTGAAATCAGAAACAGGAGGCTTGAGCGGCAAACCGCTAACAAAACGCTCCACGGAAGTCATCCGCTACCTTTCGGAGAAATCAAATAAGGCATTCCCGATCATCGGAGTAGGAGGGATCCACTCAGGTCAGGATGCACTCGATAAACTAGACGCAGGAGCTTCCCTGGTACAGATCTATACCGGATTTATTTATGAAGGCCCTATCTTGATCAAGCGGATTAATCAGGCGATCCTAAAGCGGGAGACCTCGAAGGCTCGATAAAAAGGAGCGATGGTTTGAGCCCGGATGGGTGCCGTTAATAGGCTTAGCAAATTTCACGTCTGTATCCTATTCCATTCTGGGTGGGCTTACCTAGCTGGGTCTATGCTTGGCAGATAGTTTATTCAGGGCCTGTTCGATTTTTTAGTGACACTTACACTTTCGTATAAGCATCTTCGTTAAGCGTTACTGTTTTTGGAGTTTTAAAAAGAAATAATCCATAGACTACTGCGAATATCAAATATGCCGCCAGTAATACCATTAGTGTTTTAGATGATGCACCATTTCTAATATTCCTTTTCAATAATGCTAATGCACCAATCAAGAAATGAGCAAAATCACCCATATACAGTGCCTTACCATAGATTCCCCCTATCAGTAGTGTTTTTCCCATCCAGTTGGTCAAGGCGAAACCAACATATAAAGCACCAAGAATTTGAATAATAATATTTGAATATTCATTTGCATTCATGCCGAAACTGCTGGCAGTTTCATCAGATAAAAATGTAGCTGTTAAACCAACGGTACCTAGAAATATACTGCTACAAGTTTGTATGAGCTTTGAATTCATTGCATTGATTGTTTTTACTACTGGACTTTACGAATGTGAATTTACTCATGTCTCACTACAAATTGATTGGTGCTAATCCAGTTTTAACACTCTGGCATGGCTAGTTCAAGATTATACCTCATTGTAACAAACTTTCATGTAGACGTCAATACAGATGCAGAAAGCCGGCTAAAACAGGTAAAGACTCCGAAAGAAGTTTCGCAAAAATGTATTCCAATACGCTAAGAGCATCGAATAAACTAAAAACCTCAATTAAAACACTTGAGCACACAAAGCAGCATAAACAAATGCGACCTATCGTAGCTATGCTCAGTATCCTTAATTGAAAGAACGCCTGAAATCCAAAGGCGACACATTCGTTTTAAGCTTAAATAGTTTGCTAAAAGACTGAGGATGTTCAAATCCTAATGCATAGGCTATCTCGCTTATCGAAGCATTGCTGGTCGATAAGTGTTCCTTTGCCTTTTCAATTAAGTGGTTATGAATGTGCTGTTGCGTATTTTGTCCGGTCAGTGACCGAAGCATATCACTTAAATAACTTGCGCTGACATTTAACTGGTCAGAAAGAAACTGAACAGATGGAAGCCCGGGCCTTTTCGCTTGTGCTGACTGAAAATAAGCACTTAAAATGTCTTCTACTTTTCGAAGAAGATCGCTGCTTACTGCCTTTCGGGTGATGAACTGCCGGTTGTAGAACCGGTTGGCATAATTGAGCAGCAATTCGATCTGAGAAATAACAACGTCCTGGCTGAAATTATCAATTCTGCCCTTTAATTCTTCTTCAATACTTTCAAAAACTGCAATGATCGTAACTTTTTCTTTTTCTGATAGGTGCAGCGCTTCATGGACAGAATAGGAAAAAAATCCATACTCTTTGATCTTCCTGGCGAGTTCGTAACCAAGTAAAAGATCCGGGTGAAAAAGCAAAGTATAACCAGACTGGTCACTGAGTGGAGCGTGGCCTCCCGTGATTTGATTCGGCGAAACAAAAAACAAGCCCCCTTCGTCGAAATCGTAGTAATGCTGTCCGTATTTGAACTTGCCCCGGAAGTTCGTCTTGTAGGAGATCTTGTAAAAATTCAAAATGTGGGGACTGGGGAGCCTTTCCAGCGGAACGGTCCCTTCAGCATTATTTATCAAACTCACCAAGGGGTGCATAGGTGCCGGCATACCCAGCGCCTTATGCAACCTTGATAAAGAATTGAATCTATGGTTAGACAGGTCATTCTTCATTTTGTCTGTTTATGATTTACTTTCAATGCTGCCTGATGCACCTTGTACCCCGTTGAGCTTTTTCTTTGCTTGTTCCCAACTCGTATCGTTTGGATCAAGGGTACTCCGAATATACGCAAGAATGGTTTCACATACAAAAGCAACACGCCCCGGATCTTCATCACTTGTCTCGTGGGCATCATAACCTGAAATGCCCCCAAAGATGTGTTCAGCGCCAAACACTGTCAACAGATCTTTGGGACCCGGGCTTTGATGATAAGCGTCTGCTCGCCAGTTGTCCACATCAGAGAACATGGGGTTCTTGTCTTTGTCGCCGTTGACTATGAGCGCTGGTAAGTTCATCGTGCTAAAATCGGAAGCTGACAATACAGGATAATGATGTCTAGCTGCTTCGTTCAATCCTTCAGCACCGCCAGGTAAGCCAATCAGTACAGGAGCTTTTATCCGTGGTTCTGTTAAATTCAATATTTTGCCAGTTGAGGGATCCTTCACCTCCATGCCAGCAAGCATAGCAACCGTATGACCGCCTAAAGAGTGGCCAATAGCTGCAAGCTTTGCTTTATCAACTCTTCCGGCTAAGCCTGGTACTGTTGAAATAATTTCGTCTAAATGATCCAGAATGAATATCATGTCCGCTGGCCGTGAACTCCAAAACAAGGGTGCTTCTGGAAGGGATGAAGAAAGCGCAAGTGCTTTTGAATTTTGATGAGTAGGTTGGATGACTACAAACCCCTCTGCGGCAAAAAAATCTGCAACCGGGCCATATCCTCTGTAAGAAGAGAGGAAGTTAGAAGCGCCGTGCCCGTGCGATAGAAGAATGACAGGCAGGTTGTTTCCGATCGCTGGAAAAGAAACTTTCATTTCAAGGTCTACATGGCGACCGGGAACCGGTAATACAACCGGACTAAAGCTGATGATGGGTGTTTGTGACTGTTTCATTTTATTATTGATTAAATTTTGATATAAGCAAAGGTCATCAGTCATCAACTCCCTGGCGTAGTGAAATCGGGCTATTGCTTAGCCAAAATCAGGAAACGGTAGCGATCGCCAGGTGGAGAATGTTACAGGGATGGATACAGGCGCAGAAGCATACATGCTTTGACTCAGCTACCCAGCTGCGTCCATACTTAGAGGGGAGATAGAAGGACGGGAAGAGAAGACCTTGTAATCGTTTTTCAGGGCAAACTGCCAAATCCTAAGGAAATATTTTTTTGATTCTAATCATGGTAGTATAAAAGTATAATCGTAATATTGCAATGAATGGGAGCGACTAAAACAGAAATATTTACAGAACAGCAGAACAGGATGGCGATTCTATTAAAAGCAATCGCTCACCCTGCACGAATCGCCATTTTGCAGGAAATCATAAATAGAAATGCCTGTATTTGTGGTGATCTGGTCTCTGAGCTTGGGCTCGCTCAAGCCACAATATCTCAGCATCTAAAAGAATTGAAAAACGCAGGACTGATTCAAGGCACCATCGAAGGGGCCAGTGTATGTTATTGTATTAACCCCGAAGCTTGGGAGACTTTGAAGAATGAACTGGATGGATTCTTTCATTCGTACAAAGGGCCTACAACCTGTTGCTAAAAAAAATTAAATAGAAGTATCGCAATATTGCAATAATCTAATAGCCAAATGTCATGAAAACAGATGATCAATTAAAAGAACTTGTAAGGCAGAAGTATAGCGAAATAGCACTTCAGGATAAAGAAACCAATCAGTCGTCATGCTGTGGAGCGGGTGGTTGCAGCACCGAAGTCTACAATATCATGAACGATGACTATACGAAATTAGAGGGCTATAATCCTGAAGCAGATTTGGGTTTAGGTTGCGGACTTCCAACCGAATTTGCAAAGATGAAGCCGGGCGATACCGTTATCGACCTTGGTAGCGGTGCAGGGAACGATTGTTTTGTAGTGAGGTCAGAAGTAGGGGAACAAGGAAAAGTTATCGGTATTGACTTCACTCCGGCTATGATAGAAAAAGCTCGTTTAAACGCTGATAAACTTGGATTCAATAACGTTGAGTTCAGACAGGGTGATATAGAGAAGATGCCTCTTAGGTCTGATGTGGCCGACGTGGTTGTAAGCAACTGCGTTTTAAACCTGGTTCCAAATAAGGATGGGGTGTTTAAAGAGATCTTTAGGGTGTTAAAACCAAATGGACATTTCAGTATATCTGACGTGATTTTAATCGGCGATTTGCCGGATGGATTACAGTCTGCAGCTGAGATGTATGCCGGCTGCGTTTCCGGCGCAATTCAAAAAGATCAATATTTAGAACTTGTTCAATCAAACGGGTTTAAGAACATTGTCGTCCAAAAAGAAAAGCAGATTCATATTCCGAACGATATTCTGGTGAATTACTTAAATGAATCCGAGATAGCTGCTTTTACATCCGGCAATACCGGGATCTTCAGCATTACCGTATATGCAGAAAAACCAGCGCCTGAAGGAGCTGCGTGCTGTGGAACAAATTGTTGTAATTAAAATTAACGGAATTATCCTGTAAACACTTCGGGATGGCTCCTCAACCTTTAAACAAGATAAATGAAAAATATTTTAGTGCTTTGCACCGGTAACAGCTGCAGAAGTCAAATTGCAGACGGATATTTAAAACACTTTTCGGGTGATAAAGCGGCTGTCTACAGCGCAGGTATAGAAACGCATGGAGTAAATCCCAAAGCCATCAAAGTAATGGCGGAAGATCAGATTGATATCTCCGGGCATACATCTAACCATGTAGACGAATATCTGGACATTCCGTTTGATTATGTAATAACGGTTTGCGATAATGCTAATGAGGCATGTCCCTTCTTTCCCGGAACGGTTGAACGTTTTCATCAGAACTTCCCTGACCCCGCAAAAGCGTCTGGCTCAGAAGAAGAAATATTCCAGGAATTTGTCAGGGTCCGGGATATGATAAAAGTGTATTGCGAAAATTTTGTTAAGCGGCATCTTTCGTAAATAACACCAGAATTTATGTCAGCAACAAATTGCGCTCCGGCAGCAGAACGCAAAAAACTTGGATTTCTAGACAGGTATTTAACCCTATGGATCTTCCTCGCCATGGCTATTGGAGTAGCGATAGGCTACTTTCTGCCATCTTCGTCCGGCTTTATCAATTCCTTTTCGTCAGGCACTACTAATGTCCCCTTGGCGATCGGATTGATTCTGATGATGTATCCACCTCTTGCCAAGGTAAAGTATGAAAATATGGGCAAAGTATTCAAAGATACCAAAGTACTCGGTGCTTCACTCTTCCTCAACTGGGTAGTAGGGCCGGTACTGATGTTCTTCCTGGCAATTTTCTTTCTCCGTGATTATCCTGAATATATGGCGGGGCTGATCCTGATTGGTCTTGCCCGTTGTATTGCCATGGTGGTGGTGTGGAATGAGCTTGCAGAAGGAAATCGTGAATACGGAGCCGGGTTGGTTGCCTTGAACAGTATTTTTCAGGTCTTACTATATAGCGTTTATGCTTATATTTTCATCACCGTATTGCCGCCCTATTTCGGACTTGATTCCCTTCAGGTAGATATTACGATCGGCCAGATAGCTGAAAGCGTAGGTATTTATCTGGGTATCCCATTCGCACTAGGTATCATCAGCCGGTATGCCTTGATCAAAATGAAAGGGGAAGAGTGGTTCCAGGAAAAATATGTTCCATTTATTTCGCCAATCACCCTGGTGGCCTTGTTGTTCACCATTGTGGTCATGTTTAGCCTCAAAGGCGAACTGATCGTACAAATTCCCTGGGACGTAATTCGTATCGCTATTCCCCTGGTGGTTTACTTTGCCATCATGTTCCTGGTGAGCTTTTTCATGGGCAAGTCCTTTGGAGCGGATTATTCCAGGAGCACTTCCATTGCATTTACTGCAACCGGGAATAATTTTGAACTGGCTATTGCCGTAGCTATAGGAGTATTCGGAATAAACTCGGGCCAGGCATTTGCAGGGGTAATCGGACCTCTGGTAGAGGTGCCCGCTCTGATAGCCCTGGTTAACGTAGCATTCTGGCTCCGGAAGAAGTATTACAGGACTTAATCAGGGGCAGGGGCTGAATAATCTCTTTGCTTAAATTGCTTTATTCCCCGGTATAAACGCGAAGCTCATGCTTTTAAAGCTTTCCGGAAAAACTGGGAATTTAAACCCGTAATCGGCACCGTATAATGTCGCAAATGCCCCTTACTCCATTTTCCTTCCTCGCTTAATTTTGTTAGATGAGGACAGTCAAATTCGGCATGAACATTAGCCTGGATGGCTATTGTGATCACACCATCGGCATTCCAAGTGAAGAGCTGATGGACTATTTCACCGACATGATGGACGATGTCGACCTGATCTTTTATGGGCGGGTCATGTATCAGCTGATGTTTCCTTACTGGGCTGATGTCGCAAGGGACCAATCGGGATCACCGGCGGAGAACAGGTTTGCGGAACGGCTCTGTGCAACTGATCGCGTTGTGGTCTCAACTACTTTGGGTAGCCCTGATCCGAAAACACAAATCGCCCGCGCTAATCCCGCAGAAGAACTGCTCAGATTGAAAAAACAGCCCGGAAAGACGATATCCGTTGATACAGTCAGTATGCTGCCTGAGTTCGTTAAAGCTGGACTCATTGATGAATTCTACCTGGTTGTTCATCCTGTAATCGCGGGACAGGGGAGACCCTTGTTTCCTGCGGGAAGCCTGACTGACTTCTTAAAACTAAAACTGATACATACGCGCACTTTCGAAAATGGGTGCGTTGCACATCATTATGCCCGGAAGCTCTCCTAAACTTGCATACCAACTGAGGAACTGGCCAATTTTTGTTACCGTGTTTTCGCTTGAAATTCATTAACTTTTTCTAGTTTTAGTGAAACGATACGGGCTTTCTTAAAGAAAGAAGGTAAAAAAATGAAGCATAGGGACGAATTTTCGCTTCTTCAGGACATCGCAGCCGGTAATACCACCGCTTTTAAGGTAGTCTATGAACATTACGGTCCTCCTGTTTGCTCTTTTATCAGAAAATATCTGCGGTCTGAGGAGCTTTCCGACGATATCTGCCAAAACGTTTTCATCAAGATCTGGGAACAGCGTGAACAGCTATCAGGAGTCAGCGAATTCGGTGCATGGGCGTTCACCATCGCCAAAAGGCAGTGTATAGACTTTTTGAAGAAGGTTTCCCGCGAACAATCAGCCATGAGCATGATCCTTTCTGCGTATCAGGCAGATGCCAGTCCAAGTGAAAACATGCTTTACACCAGGGAGTATCTTCAGTTTATTGAGGGTGTTCTGAACCGTATGCCGCCAAGAACGGTGGAGGTTTTTCGGCTCTGCCGCCAGCAGTTCAAAACGTATGATGAAGCAGCAGAGGAACTCGGCATCACGCGCGATGCCATAAAGAAGCATATGGTGCGCTCCATGCGAATACTGAAAGAATCTGCTGAAAAAGAACTCGGTGTTTCCTTTACGCTGCTTTTCATCCTTTTGAACACCTGGGATTAACATCATGGTATAATTATTTTAACAAAAGGGTACCCTCTTTCCAGTTTCAGCCGACATACTGATAAATACCGCTTTCATGTCGCTTTCCGATCAAGAACATATCAAGGAACTACTTGCCAGGTACAAAGCTGGTGAAGCCAGTCCGGAGGAGCTGCAGGCGCTCCTGGGGCTGATCGGCGAAGAGCGCTTTGATAAACTCCTGGAACAGGATATGGACGGGGAGATTGCACTGCATCTGTCCTCCGTTTCCCCCAAACGTAGTGCAAGATCATGGCCCCGCTATTTCGCCGCTGCCTCCATCTTTCTCTTACTGGGTACAGGCATTTTCCTGTATCAGAGAAGCCTGGCACCGGCTAATGAAAAAGAAGCCAAAGTTGCAGCTACAACAGCAGATGTTGAACCCGGTTCCTCCAGGGCAACGCTTACCCTGGCAGACGGACGTGTTATAGACCTCAATAATGCTGCCTACGGTACCATATCAGGGCAGGATGGAATAAACATTTCGAAAAGTAAATCCGGACAGCTAATCTACCAGGCGGAGGAGGATGGCCGGGGACAGCCGGCAGGAGAGGAAATAGCTTATAACACGATCACGACCCCGAAAGGCGGGCAATGGCAGGTCATCCTTCCCGATGGTTCCGCGGTATGGATGAATGCCGGTTCAAGCCTTCGTTTTCCCACACGCTTCAGTAAGGAAGGGCGACAAGTTAACTTAACGGGCGAAGCCTACTTTGAAGTCGCTAAAGCAATTGATTCCACTACGGGTGGGCGCAAGCCATTTATAGTCACGACGGGCAATCAGAAGATCGAAGTACTGGGCACTCACTTTAATGTCAATGCCTATAGCGATGAAAAGATTGTCAGGACCACACTACTTGAAGGTAAGGTACGGCTCTCTTCTCCGCAGACGCCTGCATCCATTGAACTAAAGCCGGGCTATGAAGCTGTGCTCAACGATCAGCGCTTTACAACAGCTAAAGCTGATGCACAGACCGCGCTCGCATGGAAAAACGGGGATTTTATTTTCGACGGTCAGGATCTGAAGGCTACCATGAGGCAAATTGCCCGCTGGTACGATGTCGAAGTAGTCTATCAGGATATGCCTGATGAGGTGCTGATAGGCGGTACAGTTTCCAGGAATAAAAAGCTCTCCGCAGTGCTCCGCGCACTTGAGCTGACAGGTAAAGTAAAGGTTGAAAAACAGGGTCGTAAAGTTACCCTCAGCAGATAATTAGTATTCACCATAAAACTCAAATGTATGTCCCTAATTCTACGATGTTAAGCTAAACTCCGAGGACAAACGAAAAAAACGTAAAGGTGCTGGTAACACCTTCACGCAATCATCTGAGTTAGTCCCTTCCGGCATAGCCGGCCTTTGTCAGTAATCAGGTATTCACTCAAACTCAAGCAAAAGTATGCATTTTAATGCTATTAATCTTGGTAGGCCACTTCTATGGCTGCCAACTAAACTACTCTTGGCTGTGAAACTAACTATTCTCTTGCTCTTCGTCGGCGCCATGTCTGTCAGTGCGGGATCTTTCGCACAAAGGATCAGTATGGATAAGAGAAACGTTCCCCTAAAAGCGGTTTTCCAGGAGATCAGAAAACAATCGGGCTATGACTTTATTTTCGATGAGAACCTCATCAGCAGGGCCCGCCTCGTCAGTCTATCCATCAAGGACGCAGAGCTGACGCAGGTGCTCGATAAATGCCTCGAAAACCAGGCGCTCACCTACGTCATCCAGGAGAAGATCGTCGTTGTAAAAGAGAAAGAAAGGCGTGCCTTCAGGCTGCAAGGCCTCATCAAAGATGCAAAGGGGACGCCGCTCCCCGGCGTCGTGGTCGCTAACGTAAATAAAAGCCTCTCTGTCGCCAGTGACCAGTCCGGTCGCTTCAGCATTGATGCCGATCCGGGCGACGTGATTCGCTTCCGCATGATCGGCTTCTCTGAGAACTCGGTGGTTGCGGAAGAGGGACAGCGGGATATCACCGTCATCCTTACAGAAACAACCGTGGAATTGCAGACTACCGTGGTTACAGCGCTCGGTATCAAAAGGGAGCAGCGTGCACTCGGGTACGCGGTGTCAGAGGTGGACGGCGAAAGTCTCAAGAAGGCCCGTGAAACCAATGTGATCAACTCCCTGGCGGGTAAGGTACCGGGACTGATCATCAACAGTACAGCAGCAGGACCCTCCGGTTCTTCACGGGTCATCATCCGCGGAAATACCACCGTCACCGGCAATAATCAGCCGCTGTATGTGGTCGACGGTATTCCGATTGATAACTCCAATTACGGAGGCACTGGTTCGGGGATGTATGCCCAGGGATATGATTTCGGGGATGCGATTTCGGCCATCAATCCGGATGATATCGATAAAATAAGTATTCTCCGCGGACCCTCGGCTGCCGCTCTTTATGGTGCAAGGGCCGCAAACGGCGTGATCCAGATCACCACCAAAAAGGGGAGAGGGAATTCGGGGATAGAGCTGAACAGCACGACTTCATTTGAAGATCAGCTCACCAGTTTTGATGGGTACCAGTATCAGTACGGACAGGGCAGGAATCAAACCATTAATACTTCAGCGGATCAGGCCAGGACCTCCATGTTCAATAACTTCGGTGCGCGTCTGGATCCCGATCTGAGTGTGATCTCCTATGATGGCGTCTACCGGCCTTACCAGAAAGTGGAGGATAACATCGGCGGTTTCTTCCGTACAGGTGTCACCACAACTAATACGGTATCGCTGAACAGCTCTACTGAAAGAGGATCCTTCCGTCTGTCGGTCTCCGACCTGAGGAACCGCGATATCATCCCTGAAAGCGGGATGCGCAGAAATTCCTTCACCTTTAATGGAACCTCCAATTTTGGTCCCAAACTGACAGTAGAAGCCCGGGCATTCTACATGAATGAAAAGGTTGATAACCGCCCCGCACTGGCAGACGACCCTGGCAACATTGGTAATGCTTTCATCGGCCTGGCTAACAATGTCGACCAGGACTGGTTCGCCCAGAAATATAAAAATGCCGACGGATCGTATATCGAGTGGGGTGGAGGCCAGTACCGCTTGAACCCCTACTGGGTCATCAATGAAATGCGCAACGAAACAGGCAAGAACAGACTTCTCGGTGTGTTCCAACTGAACTACAAGGCCACTTCCTGGTTAAGCCTGCAGGGACGTGCTTCAACAGATCTCACCTATATCGACTTTGAGAAGTTCAGTCCGCGTACCACACCAGGATTTATCACCGGTGCGCTCGATCAGATTAACCGCAAACACGTCACCACCGAAGCGGATGTACTGGTCACGGCGGAAAAACAGGTTACCAGGTCCTTACATCTGTCAGCCCGCTTTGGAGGAAGTATCTCCCGGGTGCATAATCAGGCAGACAACATGCAGTTCACCAACCTGACAGTGCTTGATGCGATCACGCCGACCAGTTTTACCGACAAGAATATTGTTCAGGTGCCCTATCGCAAACACCTGAACTCTGCCTACGGATTGTTCAGTGCCTCTTACAAGGGCTATCTCTATGTTGACGCCACGCTGCGTCAGGATGCATACTCGACGCTCTCTAAATCCTATACATACCCTTCATTGGCTACTAGCTTTGTCTTCTCGGATGCATTGAAACTGAATAAGAACTTTCTGAGCATGGGCAGGATCAGAGCGGATATCTCCGAAGTGGCCAGTGACACAGATCCTTATCTGCTTGATCTTTATTATGCGGTCAATCCCCTGCCATTTGAATCCATTTCTTACGGCGGACTGAGCACGGACGTGATGGCCAACAAAAATCTTGTTCCTACCCGCACACGCTCATGGGAAGTGGGTAGCGAGCTCCAGTTCTTTGGTAACCGAATTGGTCTCGATCTGACCTATTACAACCAACGCTCCCGGGACCAGATCAACCGGGTACCGGTACCTGTTTCATCGGGATTTGCTACACAGACGATCAATGCAGGAGTGGTGACCAACAGAGGTCTTGAGATGATGCTGAATGCAAGTCCCTTTACCAAAACAGCTTTGAAATGGAACTTCAGCCTGAACTTCGCGAGGAATATCAACAAAGTCGAATCCCTTGCCGAAGGCGTTCCCTTCCTGACCTTGTCTGAAGCGAGATGGATGGGGGTTGCTGTCATAGCCAAGCCGGGAGAAGATTACGGTTCCATATTGGCGTTCGACTATCAGTATGATCCGCAGGGAAATCTTGTCCTCGACCCGAATACCCTATTGCCTATGCAAAGTACTGAAAGGCAGGTAGTGGGTAAAGGAATCTACGACTGGACCGGAGGTATGAGCAATACCCTAAATTTCAAAGCCTTTACGCTGAATGCCCTGATCGATGTGAAATACGGCTCAGACCTGTTCTCCATGACCAATCTCTTTGCAGCAAGCAGAGGAAGTCTCAACACCACTCTCGAAGGCCGGGAAGAATGGATCGCTTCGGAAGAAGAGAGACAGTCGCTGGGATATACCGCAGAACAGTGGAGAGCAATGGGACGGGTCAAAGGACTGGTTCCGCAAGGCGTGGTGATGGACGCAGACGGGAAGTATGTACCGAACACCCGCGCAGTCGATCCTTCCGTTTACTGGCCACAGATCGTCGCCAGCGGTGGCGTCGCCAGGCCCTATATCTATGATGGTTCCTATTTCAAAATGCGTGAGATCTCCCTGGGTTACAGCTTTCCGTCGAAACTGGTCTCCCGCTATGGCATCCGCGACCTGCAGCTTTCTGTGGTCAGCAGGAACCCGTTCATCATCTATAAGGACACGCCCAACGTTGACCCCGATTCGAACTACAATAACGGTAACGGCCAGGGACTCGAGTACGGCTCCCTTCCAACCAGACGCAGCTGGGGCTTCAACCTGAACTTCAGATTTTAAAAACTTATCATGAAATACAACATGAAGACGAAATTAACTCGATATCTGCTCCGGTTGCTGGTCATCGCCGGAGTAATGAGTTCCTGTAATAAGTTCGAGGCTACCAATATAGACCCTTCGCGGTCCAGCAATCTCGATCCCGCGCTGCAGCTGACCAACGTACAGCTTCGTTTCTCCGGTGATCTGGAAGTAAATGAAAAGCTGGGTCTTGTTTTTACCATGCCGCTCGTGCAGCAGATCGGAGGGATCTGGCTGAACAGGAACGGACAGTTCTACGTGTATGACAGGAACTACCTTTCTTCGCTCTGGAATAACACCTACAATAACGATGTCGTCAATATTGTCGATGCGGTAAACCGGACGAGCGGAGATCCTGCCAAGTCAAACATGAATGCCGTGTGCCGGATCATGAAGGTCTATGAGTTCGCGCGCCTGACAGACGTGTATGGCGATATTCCCTACAAAGAAGCCGGCAAGGCATATTCAGACGGTATTATACGTCCGGTGTTCGATAAACAGGAAGATATCTATAACGATTTCTTCAAGGAGCTGACGGAAGCCGCAGCACAGCTTGACGCATCGAAAGATGCGGTTACAGGCGACCTGTTCTACCGCGGCAATATAGAGTCCTGGAGAAAGTTCGCCAACTCACTCCGCCTGCGCTATGCCATGCGCCTGGTCAAGGTCAATCCGGAGAAAGCCAGGCAGGAGGCCGAAGCTGCTGTTCAGGCAGGAGTATTTAGCTCTAATGCTGAGATGTGTAAAATGGATCATCTGAACATCCAGAACACGTATACGGATGCCCGCGGAAATGCCGTATCTGCTGCCTTCTGCCAGTCGGAGGTGATTCCGCGCGTTCAGAATACCTTTATCGAGCAGCTTCGGAGCACCAACGACCCGCGGTTGCCACGGCTAGTCAAATACTATATCGATATTGTCAACCGACCCTTTGACCGGATCGATATCACGGCTCCTGTGGTGGCCCAGATTGGGTACAATGGCGTTCCATCCAATGAGTACATCTGGGATGGCTGGCGCAATCCCATCACCATTGATGTTCCCGGCAGAGGGACCATGCAAGCCGTGAATAACGACCAGAAAGCACAGCTCGCCAACTTTATGATCCGTAACGACGCTCCTTATCTGCACCTCACTTATGCCGAGGTCGAATTCCTTCTGGCTGAAATGGCCGTGCGCTGGGGCAGCAATAACGGAGGGACAGCAGCAGAGCATTACGCCAGGGGCATACAGGCGGCGATGGGACAACTCAGTATGTTCCCGGGTGGACCTGTAATTCCCGATACGGAGGTACAAGGCTTCATCAGAGCGAACGCACTTCTGCCGGGCAGGGAGATCGAAATCATCAACCAGCAGTTGTGGATTGCCCTTCTGCTGAACGGACCTGAAGCCTACGCGAACTGGAGAAGGACAGGGTTCCCGCGCCTGACTCCGTCGCCAAACTACGATTCATCCATTCAGACAATTCCCCGCCGCTTTGAATACCCTTTACTTGAGCTGGAGCAAAATGCAAGCAATGCAGCAGCGGCCATTCAGGCGATCGGACCGGGAGGCAATGTCTGGACAAACCGTGTATGGTGGGACAAGCCCTGATGCTTAACAAAAAAGAACATGATGAAACAGATCAAAATATTATTCCTGCTCAGCCTGCTTTTTTCGCTGCTGGCAGGCTGTGAGAAGTCCAAAGCCGAAGACGGGCAGAAAGATGATGCAGGTGCAGAACGCAGCCGGCCCTTTGTAGTCGGCTATCTCTTCAACAGTAGCAATAACCTGGGTACAGCGTTCGCCGCTCTGGACCTCAAGCGTATCACGCACCTCAATATTGCCTTCCCTAATCCCGGAGCAGACGGCTTGTATAAACCCGTGAGCGGCCTGCCAGCGATAGTGAAGCAAGCTCAGGATCAGAAGGTGAAGATCCTCTTCTCGATAGGAGGAGGAGTGCCGCCGCCGTACATGAAAGACCTTCTCAAACCGGAGAAGCGCGCCACCCTGATCAATGAACTTGTGAAGTTTGCAGTCGACAATAACTTTGACGGCATCGATGTGGATATTGAGAATGAGTTTATCGACGAAAACTATGAGCCTTTCGTGCTTGCTCTTTCCGCTCAGTTAAAAGCACGCAACAAGATGATCACCTCGGCGCTGAATACCTGGACAGGGAAGGCCGTCTCAGACAAAGCACTGGCCGTTTATGACATCATCAATATCATGTCCTACGATCAAACCGGCCCGTGGAACAAAGAGCGGCCCGGTCCCCATTCTACTTTTGAGGCTGCTCAGGCAGACCTGGATTACTGGATCAATACCCGTAAAGTCCCGGCAGCGAAGGTCACACTGGGACTCCCATTCTATGGTTACGGCTTCGGTCCCGCTATTGCAGAGAGTTTCTCTTATGGCGACATTGTGAAGCAATGGCCCGGTGCTGAGCTCCAGGATCAGGTAGAAGTTCCCGGACAAGGAACCATTTATTACAATGGACTGCCCACCATCCGCAAAAAAGTAGAGCTGGCCCGCTCAAAGAAAGCAGGCGGGGTGATGATATGGCAGCTGCTGGGTGATGCTCCGGGAGATAAGTCCCTGCTCAAGGCGATCAATGAAGTTCTATCCGATTAATTACTGTTAATCTATTTCAACATGAAGAAGCTTAGTTATTTTCTCTTATTTATATCTTACTTGCTGGCGTCGTGTGCTAAAGAAGATGAGCCGGATACCTCCAATTACTTCCCGCGGATCTTTGACGGGGGACTCGTTTTTCAAGCCCCTTCCCGGATCATTCAGGAGGGAGAGTCAGCGGTGTATACCGGGCTGCTTTTCTCACCGAAGCCTGTAGAAAAGACAAAGATTAGCTGGAAGGTCAACGGCCAGGAAGTATCCACCGACACCGCGTTTACCTTTGCTCCGAAGGAAGGGGGAGAGTTTGAGATCAAGCTGGAGGCCAGCTACAACGGGCAGACGGCAACCCGCATCTCTAAAGTGCTCGTCAGCCCTTCAACATATACTCCCAAACCCGCTGCTCGTACCGTTATGTCGTATTTATCAGAGAATGCGACTGCCGCAGGTATTAACTGGGGCGATGTGACACATATCGCTTTTAACGGCGCAAGAGTCCTGCCTGGCGGCAGTGTGGATTTCTCCAAGTCCAACCAGAATCAGAACCTCGACGAACTTGTAGCAAGAGGACATATCAACGGTGTTCCTGTCCTGCTTGGCGTCAGTGGCCGGCTCTCAGGTATTGATGGCTGGTCGCTGTATAACAGCAATGATTTCGGATCATCGATCAGTGATCCTGCCCTCAGAGCCTCGCTTGTGCAAACACTGGCCAGCTACGTTCAAGCACACCGTCTGGATGGGATCGATATCATGATGACAGATTTAAGCAATGACGATCCTGCCGTCGCAGGAGGCAATGCTGCTGCGGTGGGACCGTTCCTGACAGCCTTAAAAGCAGCACTGCCACAAGGTGCATTAGTCACGGTGACCGTCACAACAAACTATATGCATTGGGAGTATGCCAATCTTTCAGCAGCCGACTGGATCAATGTTCACGCATTTGAAAACGGCGTGACGGTCGGTCCCGGTGCTAAGCCCGGACAAGCCTCTCCGTTTAATTTTATGACTGCAGGAGCAACGATCTGGACCAATAAGGGCATTCCGGCCAATAAACTCGTGCTGGGTATCCCGGCCTTCGGTCTGAGGTACAATGAACTGGATGCAAACGGAAACAATGCCAGTTGGGGATCTTATGAGTACATGCCCTTTTCGGCTATTCTTGCAGCTGATCCGGGAGCCCTGGAGAGAGACTCCTCCATGACCATTGCCAAGGGAGTCTACTATAATGGCAAACCGCTTGTCAGCCAGAAAGCTACGTATATTAAAAGTCAGGGTTTCCGCGGTGCATATGTATGGGCCGGCAACTACGACGCTGCAGAAGGAAATTCGCTGATCAAAATTATATCAGGCATTTTAAAGTAAACGATCAGGACTGTGAAACCGCCCCGCTCAATTGCCATCGATGCGTTCAGAGCACTGATCATGCTCCTGATGATCTTTGTAAACGATCTCTGGACCCTCCATCATATTCCCGGCTGGCTCGAGCACGTGCCAGCCGATGTGGATGGTATGGGTCTGGCCGATGTGGTCTTCCCGGCGTTTTTGTTTATTGTAGGACTCTCCGTACCATTCGCTTTGGAAAGTCGCCGCCGCAAAGGGGACAGCCCGATTGGGATCTTTATACATATCCTGTCGCGCACCTTTGCCTTGTTGCTTATGGGGCTATTCCTGGTGAACGCTGAAATGTATGGTAAAGCCGGTTTGCTCCCTCGGAACATCTGGATGATCCTGCTCATCATCGCTTTTTTCCTGATCTGGACAGCATATAAAGATCCGGGAGCCACGAGCGTGAAAATAAGGAAAGCTTGCGGACTGCTTCTGCTGCTGGTCCTGACTTTTCTCTATGGTAACGAAGATTCGCCCGGCATTAAAGCTATGGGCGTTCACTGGTGGGGAATCCTCGGCCTGATCGGCTGGGGATATTTCAGTGCTTCCTGTGTTTACCTGCTATCAAAGGGCAAGCTCTTTATTCAGGTCATCGCCCTCGTGTTTTTTCTTTCTTTCAGCGCGGCAGTCTCTCTTGGCTGGCTTGGCTTCCTCAACCCAGTTCGTCCCTATGTCTGGATCTCCGGTGATGGAGCCATGCCTGCTTTATGCATGGGCGGCGTGATCACCGCTATCCTTTATAGAACGTATGATATCAAGCGATCGATGTTCTGGATCACGCTGGGCCTTTTTACTTTAGTGATGACGGCGCTTGGCTTTATGAGCCGTCCACTCTGGGGGATCTCCAAAATTCACGCTACGCCATCCTGGGTACTCATCTGTTCAGGTATCAGCCTGATCTGTTTTATGCTGATTACCTGGATCACTGATCTCCGGCAAAAAACAAAATGGTACACCCTGATCCAACCGGGCGGAACGAGTACGCTCACCTGTTACCTGCTGCCCTATATTCATTATGCATTGATCTCCATGATGGCACTGCAATTACCTTCCGAACTAAGGGACGGAGCAGTAGGCATCCTGAAATCCCTGCTATATGCACTTGCGATTATTATATTTACAGGACTACTGGAAAAAAGAAATATTCGCCTGAAAATTTAATTCTATGAAGATAACCATGTACGAACTTCCCAAAAGCTTACTTTCAGCATTGCTATTGATCTCTACCGTCACGGCAAGTGCAGAAGCGCGAGTACCATCCCGACTAAATGACCAAACAAAACACAACCCTTTTGTAACAAGTGGACCCATGCAGAACACCCAACGGGCACTGGCTACAGATAGCATTCCCCTTACACTCACATGGGAAGTCCTGGAAAATAACTACAACGGAACAAGAGAGACCCGCTCAGTTCTGAAAATCAGTAATACAGGCAGCGAAGTCTTCCCCGCGACCGGTTGGACGATCTATTACAACGGCGCCGCTGTACGCTCTACAGGTTCCGACACCGCCGCCATTTCCGCACAACTGATCAATGGTGACTTTCTGAAGATCACGCCGGGAAAAGCCTTCGCAGCATTAGCTCCAGGTAAGTCCTTCCAGGCTGCTTTTCTCTCCAGAAGCCTGAAAAACATCACGGATTATCCCAAGGGCTTTTATATCGTATTTAACGATCGTCCCACTCAGGCATACATTCCCAGACTGGTCACAAGATCTCTGACGGATTATCCAAAACGGGAGCAGCAGCTCGCTGCGCGGAGCTTCCAGCAGAACGCGCAGATCGCCAATCTTCCTCTGGAAGCGCTGCCTCCGGTATTTCCAACTCCCGCCAGCTATAAGAAGAACACCGGGTATTTCGAGCTAAAGAAAGCGATGACTGTATATGCAGATGCAGCATTCCGCGGCGAAGCGGATCATCTCCGGACAGAAGTGCTGAGACTGGCAGGTACAACGGTGACATCTTCGAACCAGAGATCCGGTGCGAGCATCGTGATCAGCAAGAAAGCGATGCCTTCAGCCGAAGCCTATGAGCTGATTGTCAGTCCCAATCAAATAACGATCAATGCATCATCGCCCGCAGGTGCCTTCTACGGAATTCAATCACTAACGATGTTGTTTCCTTCCGGTAAAGCTGCAACAACCGCTCAGCCGAAGAGGATTGCTGCCGTCGAGATAAAAGATCAGCCGCGCTTTCGTCACCGTGCCTTCATGATGGATATCGCCCGGAATTTCCAGTCCGTATCCCAGATCATGAAAGTGCTCGACATGATGGCCTTATACAAACTGAACGTTTTTCATCTTCACATGAGCGAGGATGAGGGCTGGCGATTGGAGATACCCGGACTTCCAGAACTCACTGAAGTCGGCTCCCGGAGAGCTCACCCATTCCAGCCGCATCAGACGATTCAACCATCCTATGGATCCGGTCCCGACACCCTGAACCGTTTCGGAAGCGGACACCTGAGCAGAGCGGATTATATCAAGATCCTGAAGTATGCTACAGCCCGGCACATCAAGGTAATTCCAGAGGTGGAGACCCCCGGCCATGCAAGAGCAGCCATTAAAGCGATGGATGCCCGTTATGAGCGCCTGATGAAGCAAGGCGACAAAGCCGGGGCCGAAAAATACCTGTTGCGCGATGTGAACGACAAATCAGTTTACCGTTCCGTCCAGGGTTTCAACGATAACGTCATTAATCCTGCCGTACCATCCGTTTATACCTTCCTGGAGAAAGTGACCGACGAGATTATCGCCATGCACCGCGAAGCAGGCGCTCCGATAGAGACGATCCATTTCGGTGGAGATGAAGTACCCGGGGGAGTATGGGAGCAGTCGCCTGCCGCAGAAGCCTTGATCCAGCGGGATAAATCCCTGGGCATGGTCGACGAGCTCTGGTACTATTTCTTCAACCGGATCAATACCATGCTCGCCTCCAAAGGTCTGTACACCTACGGCTGGGAGGAGACCGGCATGAAGAAGGCCATGGTAGATGGCAAAAAGAGAATGGTGGTAGAACCCCGATTCGCAGGAAAGAACTTCCATGTTGACGTTTGGAATAACCTCTCCGGAAATGAAGACCTGGCTTACAAACTGACGAATGCCGGCTACAAAGTCATACTCACAAACGTCACCAATATGTACATGGATCTGGCCTATAGCGAAAGCTATGACGAGCCGGGGCAGTACTGGGGCGGTTATGTGGATGTAGAGAAGCTCTTCCGCTTTATTCCGTTCGACTACTACAAGAACCAGACGGACAAGGAAACCGACGAACCGCTTTCCCAATCGTATTTCGACAAGATGGAACGGCTAAAGTCAGAAAATAAGGCGAATATAGTCGGCTTGCAGGCACCCCTCTGGAGTGAAATCATCACCAGTGCGGAGCGCCTGGAATACCTGCTTCTCCCCAAAGTGCTGGGCCTTGCAGAACGCAGCTGGGCACCTGATCCTGCATGGGCGAACGAGAGAGACGAAAGTAAGGCAGCTGCTCTGTACAAGAAAGCCTGGTCTGAGTTTGTCAATACCCTCGGCAAAAAAGAGTTGCCGCGCCTCGACCAGCATGCAGGAGGATTCCAGTACAGAATTCCGCCAGCGGCATATGTCAAAGAAAACGGTCAGCTAAAGGCTAATGTGCTTTATCCCGGCTTTACCATCCGCTATACAACAGATGGTACAGAACCAACTGTGCAAAGCAAAGTCTTCCCGGGTGAGATGAAGGATGTGCCGGGATTGTCCCTGCGCGTCTTTAATCAGGCTGGAAGGGGAGGAAAGACTATCAAGCCCTAGGTAAAGGAATACCCCCGGGGAACAGTAACCCCTGGGGCTTCCTAAAAAAAGGCGATGCGATTCCAGTTTTTCAAGAACGTCCGATAACCAATTTGAATACCTCAAATGAATGCTACTCAATCTGCTCCCCCCAGGTATCTCTCGCTGGATGTGCTGAGAGGCCTGACAGTTTGCCTGATGATCATCGTAAATACGCCGGGCGACTGGGGGAATATCTATGCCCCCTTCAGGCATGCAGAGTGGCACGGCTTTACATTAACGGACCTGGTCTTTCCGACTTTCCTGTTTGCAGTTGGGAATTCGATGAGTTTCAGCATGAAAAAGCTGGGGGACTTATCCCAATCCGCTTTCCTCGCCAGGGTTTTCAAAAGAACGCTCATCATATTTGCGATCGGCTACTTCCTGAACGGCTTTCCTTTTTACAAGCTGCAGAACGGAGAAATCCATCTGGTTGATCTGACCAACAACAGAATCATGGGAGTACTGCAGCGGATTGCGATATGTTATTTCCTGGCCTCCCTGATGATCTATTATTTTACAAAGAGAACGGTCCTGATCGCCAGCTGTGCAATTCTCTTCCTGTATTGGGCCATCCTGTGCTACTTTGGAGATCCAGGTGCACTTTACAGTCTGGAGGGCAATGCTGTGCTCAAATTCGACCTTCTTTTCTTCGATCCCGCCGTATTGTATCAAGGCTTCGGCATTCCCTTCGACCCTGAAGGTCTTTTAAGTAGCCTTCCCGCAATTGTCAATGTCACTGCCGGCTATCTTGTCGCCGATTACATACGCCAAAGTCAGCATGCAAAAAAGAGCTTGTTAAAAATGACGCTTCTGGGTTTGCTGCTGGTGGCCGCAGCTCAGCTATGGAACCTGTATTTTCCCGTCAACAAACCCATATGGACCAGTTCATACGCCGTACATGCTATCGGTCTCGACCTGATTATTCTGAGCGTCCTGGTGTATGTTATTGAAGTATGTTCGATCAAACGCTGGACCTATTTCTTTGAAGTCTTCGGCAAAAATCCTTTGTTCCTTTACGCCTTATCCGGAACCCTCATCATGATCCTTTATTCAATTCCCACAAAAGACTCAACCTTAGCGCAAGAGATTTACGGGAGGCTGTATGTCAGCTGGCTGGCGGATAAGAATGCATCGTTGTTATTTGCCATTTCATACATGCTGGTATTATGGTGTATCGGGTATGTGTTAGACCGGTTAAAGATTTACCTCCGGGTTTAGAGATTCTAGGCAAATACAGCGATTTACCATATGTAATTAGAGAGGCATTTCAGGGAAGAATTAGTGTTTATCTCATATTAACGCAAAATCAGTAGCCGTTCGAACAGGAACGCCTGCTGATCAACCCTCAACAGTGTGTAATACCATCAAGACGACAAATCGAACCTGAAATAAAGTCTGTTCCTCATATTTGGCGTACCACTAAACTCCTTGAACCTGTGAAGCTGCGATTGTGGACCTATTTCCTGTGCACCACCGAACTTGGTTCCTACAGCCGGAATCGCATCCATAAACGAGATATTTCCCTGCGGATACTTAGGAAAGGTGTAGTTTTTCTTCGGATCATACTGACGTTGAATACTGGGTGTAAAAAGATGCAAAGTCAGATCTTCTGATGCCGAGTAGACTTCAAAAGGAGTGGGGCATTGAAGGGAGATACCGTAGAACAGACTATAGTAACCTTTGAACTCCGGATATTCCCAGACCTCTCCTGTTATTGCATCGTTGTATTTCTTTTTCCAAACATCCAGGGAGCCCCCCTTCATGCGGTTGTTATACACCCGGTAAGGTCCATTGGCAAGCAGCTGAGCCCCCCGAATATCTTTCTCAGGGAAAGTAAATGTGACCCCCGCCATCTCGATATTATCCTGGGGCCGGTAATGGTAATCTAACTGCAGTACGCCGCTGGCAGCCATTGCCCAGGTAAAGCGATACGCTTCACGGCCACCCCTGTAATTGTAGGTAACCTCTATTTTGCTGCTGTTATCCGAGCGGATAAGCTCCACCTTCTTACATTCTACATCCCTGCTGGTGATCAGTACAGGACCGTCTGTCAGCGGAATCCGTTGTCCTTTATTGATCACTTCCTTCAGCATGCCGCTTTCCTTGCCAATCCGAACGGTAACGCCAGAAGCCGTAAGGTTGTAAAAGGATGCATCTTCGCTGAGTTTTGACCCTTTAGGATCTGAGGCTATTTTGTTCAATACCCGCTCAGTAAAGAAAGCCGAAGAGCGCAGTTCAAAGCTCCAGGTAAAGATCTCCGCGCCCCGCTGATCTTTTGCAGTCAGATGCAGCACATCAAATTCCTTCCAGTTTTCAGGCAGCGCTAACTTGATCTGTCCCTTTCCCCCCGGCGCAAGGTCAGGGGCAACAACGGTTCCGCTAACACTGTCCTTATTGCCGTCCAGGGAATTGAACCTCGACAAGCTGTACGAGAAGCTGCAGGTGTTCGTATTGGTAAAGTCATACCTGTTCTCCAGGTTCAGTGTACCATCCCAGGCCGGAGTGATGTATTTCTTCTCGAAGAATATGGGCGACCAAATTTCCTTGATGGCGTAAAAGCTTCCTTCTTTCTCGCGGTAAGGCCCCACAATTCCGTCAGCTCCATGATCTTTGTCGGTGTCAAATATCCCGTTTTTATCTGTTCGTACCACGGCCTGATCTGCAAAGTCCCACAAAAACAAACCGGCGGAAAGCGGATTGGAGAGCATGAGGTTCCAGAAATCATCCAGTCCCGCTCCGTGGCCACCGTCATACAAGCCGTGGATCAGCTCGGTTGGCATAAAGATGTCACGGCCATTGAACATATTCTTGATGCCCGAATTATAGGTAATATAGTGAGTGGTATTGATCCCCCCAAAATGCGCAAATGGGTGAATAACAGGCCTCTTCTGAATGTCGAGTTTCGGAAACAGCGAGTCCAGGTCAAAGTTAAAGCCCCCTTCGTTGCCATTCGCCCAGAATATGATGGATGGATGATTAATATCCCGCTTTACCATTTCGTTGGTCAATATGGTGCCAACTTTGGTGTCATACGGTGGATACTGCCAGGCGCAGAGCTCGTTGATCACATACAATCCCAGGGAGTCGCATAGTTCCAGGAAATGCTTGTCGGGCGGATAATGCGACATGCGCACCGCATTCATATTCATTTCCTTCATCAGCCTGATGTCAGTCAGACTATGTTCTCTGCTCGTTGTTCTTCCCGTGGTAGGCCAGAAGCTGTGCCGGTTAACCCCTTTGAGCCGCACCTTTTTATCATTGATATAAACGCCGTCCCGCTCTCTCACTTCAACGGTTCTGAACCCGAATCGCTCCGTGATCTGGTGCAGCGGTTTACCCCTTTGTTCGACGGTGATCACCGCATTGTAAAGCTGAGGGGATTCAGGCGACCAGGCACTGATCCCCGGAACAGCGGTTGATGCCCGTAAATGAGCGGTTTTTCCTGCCGGATCAGATTGAAACGACTTCACTTTTCTGCCGCCCTTCACTTCGAAGATGTCCACCCGCAGGTTAGCATTTGCAATCTCCTTATCCAATATCACCTCGATGTTGAAGTCGCCATTGTGTTTCGCATTGATGCCTGAATACTCCACGTGGGTCTTGGGAACTGCCTCCAGATACACCGGCCTGAAGATACCGCCGAACACCCAGAAGTCTGCTTCCCGCTCGGCGGCGTTCACCGTGGTGTTGGCAGACATCTTGCTTACCTCAACTTCCAGCTTATTAGCCGGTCCCACATCAACAAGATCCGTGATCTCCCGTTTGAAGCGGTAGAATGCACCCTGGTGGACATCACCGGCCTGTTTGCCGTTGACCATAACCTTAGTGTCGGTCATGGATCCATCAAATACCACAAACACCCGCTTATCTTTCCAGGCATCAGGAATCCTGAACGTTGTCCGGTAAATGCCCTTTTCGGCCGCCATGTTCTTGTCATGACCGTAATTGTACTCCCCGAAACCTTCCAGCTCCCAGCAGGAGGGTACCTTTATTTTGGTCCACTCGTTGCTTTTCCGACCGGCGGTGCAGAAGAAGTCCCAAAGGACGGTATCTTCAGGACCTGTTCCCGACAGTAACAATTTTTCCGTTTTTTGAGCCTGTACAGTATTCCCGATCAACAAGAGCAGTAGTGCGGTAATAATTGGTTTCAACATGCTATTCTTTTATTTTCCTGGCGGAAGATTTTGAGTACGTTCCGGAAAGATAACATTTTACGGCATAGCGATTTATATATTTTTCGAAACGCACTATATTTGCCGCAAGAGAAATTTCTTAAACTACTGTTCCTGTTACTCCTTACAACCAGTGCCATCGCACAGAATAAGAGCCTGTAAACCTCACGCAGTTCAGGAAAGGAATCAAAAAAAGAACATCCTGTGATTCTCGATGTGAGACGGCCAGAGGAATATGCAGAGAGCTATTTGAAAAACTCAGTCAACATGAATTGGCAGAATCCGGAGGAGTTTGCGACCATGGCAGCACAACTTCAAAGAACAAAACCAGTATATCTGTACTGTCCTCAGGCGTTAGAAGCGGGAAGGCTGCAGAGTGGCTGCGCAGCAATGGATTTACCGAGGTTGTTGAGCTCGAAGGAGGCATAAAGGCGTGGTTGGATGCTGATAGGCGAGTGGTAAAGTAGGTATGTTTTAGCTGATCTGTGATCTCATGCTATAGAAAGAAATGGAAACAATATGCATCGGCAGAGGTTAAGTATTCAAAAAAAAGCTGTTTAAATCAATACCTATGAGTACATCAACATCAGAATCAGTAGAAATCTTAAATGATTTAATACAAATTAACAATGACCGCATAGCGGGCTACCGCCGTGCGATAGACGAACTTGATGCTGCAGACGTCGACCTGAAAACGCTTTTTTCGAGTATGATTCAGGAAAGCGAACAATGTAAGCTAGAACTGGTTAGCCTGGTACAAGGCTTGGGTGGTGAAACCGAAACGGGCACAACCAACAGCGGGAAGATCTACAGAGCCTGGATGGATGTAAAAGCCATTTTTACCGGAAGCGATCGAAAGACAGTTTTAGAGAACTGCGAATTTGGCGAGGATGCAGCTCAAAAGGCCTACAGAACAGCTCTTGCTCCTGAAAGCGATCTGGCGGTTAGCTGCAGAGAAGGAGTTATGCGTCAACAATCATCATTGAAAGCTTCTCACGATAAAATCAAAGCTCTAAGAGATTTACAAATGTAATCTCCCTTAAGAAAAGAGCAAAGTGCGTACTTTGCTCTTTTCATTTGTAGAACGTAGAACCCTTGGACCAATCTGTCCGGCATTATCGGAAGTTCGCGGATCCGTTCCCCGCGTTCAAACGCTGGACCTATTTCTTTGAAGCCTTCGGCAAAAATCCCTTGTTCCTTTACGCCTTATCCGGAACCCTCATCACGATCCTCTATTCAATTCCCACAAAAAGAATCAACATTAGCGCAAGAGATTTACGGGAGGCTGTATGTCAGCTGGCTGGAGGATACGAATGCTTCGCTCTGTTTGCGATTTCTTATATGCTGGTCTTGTGGTGCATAGGGTATGTGATGGATCGGTTAAAGAATATATTTGAACGTGTAGATCGATCAGGCTATCCTTAATTTGTTACTTGGTTACCCCAAAGTTACTGTTACTTTTGGTTACAAGGTTACAATTAATAACTTCTATATCTACATTTGCATCGTAATCAATAAACAAATACGATGAATTTCACAGGAAAAAACGTAATCATAACTGGCGGAACAACAGGCATAGGGCTTGCAACAGCTAAAGCATTTATTAAGGAAGGAGCCAAGGTATGGATTACCGGCAGAAATGCAGTGAATTTAGATAAAGCAAGTTCGGAGATAGCTAGTCCGAATCTTCAGACCGTTATCTCCGACACTTCGACCATGGAAGGCATTAAAGCCCTGAAGAACGCATTTGCAAAATCGGGACAACAGCTGGATGTGCTTTTTCTAAACGCAGGGATTGCCGTATTCACACCGATCGAGCATACGACCGAAGCTGATTTTGACGCCCAGTTCAATACCAATGTGAAAGGCCATTACTTCACGCTGCAAAAGCTCATGCCGCATCTGGCGGATGGTGCAGCGGTCATCTTGACCTCTTCTACAGTGGCCACCGCGTCCAATATCGGAACCAGCGTCTACTCATCTACGAAAGGTGCGCTGAATAAGATCGCACAGATAGCGGCTAATGAACTGGCATCCCGCAAGATCCGCGTCAATTTGGTGAGTCCGGGACCTGTTCAGACACCGGGACTGGATTATGCTGCGCCTGGAGAAGCGAAAGCTCATCTCGCTGCTGCTACTTCATTACAAAGACTGGGTGATCCCCGTGAGATCGCCAGCACGGTGTTGTTTCTGGCATCTGATGCCGCCAGCTTCATCACCGGTACGGAGATCGTTGCTGATGGTGGCTACCTCAACTATGGTCTCAGATAGTCCCGGGGCATTACCATAAAATAAAAAAAGCGGCCCATGGCCGCTTTTTTTATTTCTGCAACTGAGCTGAACAGGGAAGATTATTGCTCAATCTCCTTCAAACTGGTCATCTTCTTGTAAGCGAGGAATCCTTTGATATCTTCAAAATGCTCTCGCACGCGCTTATTACCGAACTCGAACACCTTTTTAACCAATCCATCCAGGAAGTCACGGTCGTGGGAGACCAGGATCAGAGTACCATCGAAATCCTGCAGGGCCTCTTTGATGATATCTTTGGTCTTCATATCCAGGTGGTTGGTCGGCTCATCCAGGATCAGTACGTTCACAGGCTCTAGGAGCAGCTTGATCATCGCCAGGCGTGTCTTCTCACCGCCTGAGAGTACTTTAACTTTCTTGGTAGTATCATCTCCGCTGAACATAAAGGCACCCAGCAGATCTTTGATCTTGATCGTTCCGTCGCTCAATGGGATCTGGTCGATCGTTTCAAATACTGTCAGGTTTTCGTCCAGCAGCGCCGCCTGGTTCTGGGCAAAGTAGCCGATCTTGGCATTGTGTCCAACTTTCAGGCCTCCTTCAAAATCAATCTCACCCATAATGGCTTTGATCATGGTCGACTTTCCCTCACCGTTCTTCCCTACAAACGCGACCTTCTCACCGCGCTCAATCACCATCGAAGCCTTTTCAAATACCACATGGTCACCGTATTTTTTGGTCAGCTCTTCCACAATCACAGGATATTGTCCCGAACGAGGAGAGGGCGGAAACTTGAGTCGCAATGCTGAAGTATCGACTTCGTCGATTTCCAGGATCTCCAGCTTCTCCAGCATCTTAACGCGCGATTGTACCTGCAGCGTCTTGGAGTACGTTCCCCTGAAGCGGTCAATGAATTCCTGATTGTCGGCGATAAAACGTTGCTGTTCCTCATAGGCTTTCAGCTGGTGTACCCGTCGGTCCGCACGCAGCTGAAGGTAGTGGCTGTACTTCGCTTTGTAATCGTAAATGCGTCCCATGGTCACCTCAATGGTCCGGTTGGTAATATTATCAACGAAGGTCCGGTCATGCGAAATCACCATCACCGCTTTGGCGGAGTTGATCAGGAAATCCTCTAGCCACTGGATACTCTCGATATCCATGTGGTTGGTCGGCTCATCAAGCAGGATCAGATCGGGTTTTTGCAACAGGATCTTAGCGAGCTCGATTCGCATGCGCCATCCGCCCGAAAACTCAGAGGTCTGGCGGGTGAAGTCCGCGCGTTGAAAGCCTAAACCTTTTAATACCTTTTCAACTTCAGCGTCGTAATTAGTTTCCTCTACCGAATAGAACTTCTCGCTGAGCTCAGACACGCGCTCAATCAGCTTCATGTAATCGTCGCTTTCGTAGTCGGTGCGGATGGTGAGCTGCTCGTTCAGCTCTTCCAGCTCCTTTTGCATGGAATGCACCTCATGAAAGGCTTTCGAGGCCTCTTCGAAAACAGTCACGTTATCATGCGTCAGCAAATGCTGCGGCAAATAGGCAATCACGGCATCCTTCGGTCCTGTAACACTGCCGGTAGTGGGCTTGGCGGCCCCGGCTATGATCTTTAGAATGGTTGATTTACCAGCGCCATTCTTACCCATCAGGGCTATTTTGTCGTTTTCGTTAATGGGGAAAGTGACGTCACTAAAGAGGGTGGTTCCGCCAAAAGAGACAGAAATATTATTTACATTGATCACGAAGTGAGGGTATTAAAATGAGCGGCAAAGATAATGGAATTTTAAACAATAAAGGAAGCCACCGTCACCTCAGCATCACTTCAGCAGTTCAGGACCAGCTTGCGGGAAACCCGGGAAAGGTACGAAGCTGATGTGATGCTGATCCGGTGTAAATCGGAGTTGGTTGAAGCGCAATTTAGACGAAGATCAAACAATGGCATTCGCTATTCTCAGACCAGTACACTATATTTGGAGCAGTTCTTTACAATCATTCTTATAACAGACAGGTTCTATATCGTAAACGGTATGGATTAAAGAGGAACCGTGTGCAAATCACGGGCTGTCGCGCAACTGTAAGTAACACCCTGCCATCGGCAGGATTTTCGAGCCACAAGATCAAGTCCATTGTCCGCATTCAGGCGGATGAGAAGGACGGCGAAGGAAAGTTACAAGCCAGGATACTTGCCATCTGTTCAAGACCAATGCTTTCGCGATTGAAGCAGTAGTCACGCGCCACGTTCCGCGGCAACGATCACCATGCTGGTCGCTGCACTGCAAACTACGCGAACTACACCCCCCAATTCTGAAAGTATACCCAAAACGTAAGGAGCATTAATTCACATTAATGTTTAACAAAGTTTTATGCGTATGCTCAAAAACAACCTTGGTTACCCCCGCATCGGAAGTAACCGACAACTGAAAAAAGCCTGTGAAAACTATTGGTCAGGCAAAATCACCCGTGATGACCTCTTTCATGCTGCCAGGCAGCTCCGCGAGGAAAGCCTGAAGCTTCAGCAGGAGGCCGGCATTGACCTGGTACCCTGCAACGATTTCAGCTTCTACGATCATGTGCTCGACATGTCGCTCATGCTGGGCGCCATCCCCAAACGCTATTCCCCGGTGCTGACAGAGGTGTCTGGAAATTCCGAAATCGATCTTTATTTCGCCATGGCTCGGGGTTACCAGCGCGACGGACTGGATATTCCTGCGATGGAAATGACCAAGTGGTTTGATACGAACTACCACTACATCGTGCCTGAATTTACCGCGAACCAACGTTTCAAACTGTTTTCCCAAAAGGCATTTGCTGAATACTCCAGTGCGGCCCAGATCCTGGGTACGGCACCAAAGCCGGTAATTACCGGTCCCGTTTCTTACCTGCTGCTCGGAAAAGAAAAGGACAGCGAAGCTGGTCGTGCAGAAGACTTTAAGCGGATCGATCTCATCAAAAAGTTGATTCCCGTATACATCGAGATTATCAATACCTTCAAGGGCTACGGTGCTAAATGGATCCAGATTGATGAGCCTTGCTTATGCCTGGACCTGAGTGAAGAAGAGCAGAACGCCTTTGAATACGCCTATACCGAGATCAGCAAGAAGTGCGGCGGCATCAAGGTGCTGCTGACGACCTATTTCGGGTCTTTGGGCGATAATAGCGCTCTGGCGCTTCGGCTGCCTGTAGCAGGGTTACATATCGACCTGGTAAGAGGAGCGGAGCAGCTGGAAGGATTGCTGCAGCGCTTTCCGCAAGGAAGATGGCTGTCGCTGGGGCTGGTAGACGGACGCAACATCTGGAAGAACGACTACCAGAAATCGCTTGAGCTGATCGAAAAAGCCAAAAAGGTAGTAGGCGAAGACCGCCTGATGATTGCGGCATCCTGTTCGCTGCTGCACAGTCCCTGTGATCTCGATCAGGAAACTAAGATTCCTTCGCAGATCAGGAACTGGATGGCCTTTGCCAAACAGAAGCTACAGGAGATCGGAGATCTGGCGGCAATTGTGGGAGGTAATACCGAGCTGCTTTCTTCGAACACCCATGCACTGGAAGACCGGCGCAGCAGTACGCTGACTCAGCGCCAGGAAGTCAGGAGGCGGGTAGAAGCCATTCGCGAGGAAGACTCCCGGAGAAAGAGCCCTTTCGCTGTGAGGCAGAAGCTGCAGCAGGAACGGCTGAAACTTCCGCTGTTCCCAACCACCACGATCGGCTCCTTCCCGCAGACGGCAGATATCCGTAAGCTGCGGGGACAGCTGAAGAAAGGGGAGATCAGTCAGGAGCAATACGACGAGGCCATTGCCCTTGCCACACGTGAGAGCATCCGCTGGCAGGAAAAGATCGGCCTGGATGTGCTGGTGCATGGAGAGTTCGAGCGTAACGATATGGTGGAGTACTTTGCCGAATTGCTTGAAGGATTCCTCTTTACCAGCAACGGTTGGGTGCAGAGCTACGGAAGCCGCTGCGTGAAGCCACCGGTTATTTTCGGCGATGTGAGTCGCGAGAAAGACATGACGGTGCGTTGGAGCAAATTCGCGCAGGAATGCACCAGTTTGCCGATGAAGGGGATGCTGACCGGACCTGTTACCATCCTGCAATGGTCCTTTGTGCGGGACGACCAGCCGAGGTCTGCTACAGCCATGCAGATTGCCCTCGCGATCCGTGACGAAGTGCTGGCACTGGAAGAAGCAGGCATCAACATTATCCAGATTGATGAACCGGCAGTACGTGAAGGACTGCCATTAAGAAAGAAAGACTGGGAAGCTTATCTCGACTGGGCCATCCGCGCATTCCGGATCTCGGCATCAGGAGTACGGGACGAAACCCAGATCCATACGCATATGTGTTACAGTGAGTTCAATGATATTATTGAAAGTATCGCTGATATGGATGCCGACGTGATCACAATTGAAACTTCCCGTTCTCAGATGGAGCTGCTTGACGCTTTTGTCGAGTTCAATTACCCCAACGAGATAGGTCCCGGCGTGTACGACATCCATTCGCCACGGGTGCCCACCACCGAAGAAATGGTGGCGCTGATGGAGAAAGCCGCAGCTTCTATTCCGCTGCGCAATCTGTGGGTGAATCCGGACTGCGGATTGAAAACGAGGGATTGGCCGGAGACAACGCTTGCCTTAGGTAACATGGTGAAAGCCGCACTAACGCTTCGTAAACACGTAGAAGAACCCGTTTAGGAACAATCCTAATAGTAATATTTAAGGAAGTTGTGTCATGCAACTTCCTTTTTTCGTTTTATTACTTATCTTTAACCAGTCTAAATAACTACGTACTATTAATACAAGAAGCGCATGTCATCCAGGCCAAAAACACTTTGGGAGAAAGTAAGAAAGTTTTTAAACGACGTCCACCTGTGGATCGGTTTATCAAGTGGTATCATTTTACTGCTGGTTTGCCTGAGCGGAACCATCTACGTCTTTAATACTGAGATTCGCGAAAGCACATCTCCGGAGTTGTTTAAGGTCGACTATAAAGAAGGTATGTTTGCTCAGACCTCGACGGAGCTGATTGCGAAAGTGAAGGAACAAACCAAGGGACAAGTGCTTTCTGTACGGATTCCTGCAGACCCAGCGCGGTCATGGCAGTTCGTAGTGAAGCCGAAGGCTGAGGGCGAAGGAGCCGGAGGCAAAGGTGAGCGCGGCGGAAAGGGCAGACCGGAAGGTGCTGCAGGATCTGAAGGCCGGGGTGCCGGGCAGCGCGAAGGAAAGGGGGATGCTAAAGGCGCCGGTCAAGGCGGAGGAGAGAAAGGCAAAGGCGGAGGTCATGGTGGAGGCGGCGGTCGCGGTCCCCGCGGTACCACCTATTACGTGAACCAGTACACCGGAGCTATTCTGGGCGACTCGAAGACGACCAAGACCGCCAGCTCAGAATTTATGCAGCTGATGTTCAGTCTGCACAGATGGCTGCTATTAGATAAGATCGAGAAGCCGATTTTCGGCGAATTAGAGAACCGCACGCTGGGCAGCTATATCAGCGGTACGGCCACCATCCTGTTCACCATCGGGGTGATCACCGGAATGATCATCTGGATCCCGAAAAGGGCAAGGTCATGGCGACAAGGATTAAAGATCAAGACAAAAGGAAGCTGGAAGCGTACCAACCACGACCTTCATAATACACTGGGATTCTATTCCTGCATTTTGCTTTTCATCATGGGTGCAACCGGACCGCAGTGGTCGTTCCCCTGGTACAGGGAAGCCCTTCAGAAGACATTGGGGACCTACAAATCTCCGGATGCAGCGCCACAGGCACCGACCCTTTCTGTGAATCCATTAGGTGGATCCGGTCGTGCCTTGACTGCCGAAGATTACATCCTTGCCGTTAATCCCGTGCTTGGATACGAAGGAGACTATACCGTCAGCCTGCCGGCTGATTCGGCCGCAACAGTAAATGTTGCCAAGAACAAGCTGGGCTTTTTTGCTCCGGCGGCCAGCGATAAAGTAGTGCTCGACCAATACAGCGCCAAGGTTTTGGAAGTAGACAAGTTTGGTGATAAGCCGTTCAATGAGCGCGTAGCAGGATCGATCAAAGCACTGCACGTGGGAGATGTTTACGGGATGTTCAGCAAGATCCTGTACTTTATCGCCTGTTTGATTGCAACCAGTCTGCCGGTAACCGGAACCCTCATCTGGATCAACAAGATGAAGAAGAAATCGCGTCCAGCAGGTAGCAGGAAGACTTTAAAAACACAGCCAGATGTGGCATAATCTCCGGTAGATTAGCGGTCTCTGATCACGATCTTCTGGCCCAGGCCCTGGAGGTGTTCAGTCCGCAGAGGGATAGAAGGTCCCAAATCTTTCAGCGTAGGGACGTCGGATACGAAGTTCTGAATGAAATAGGTACCGCGGTATCCTTTGTTAAGGAGCAGGTCCTGAATCTCCTGAAGATCAGTGAGGCTAAGCAGATCCGAGTGATAGGTCGTCCGGACCTCGAACGGGATATCCGAATCAAGAAGTACATCTAAACTTTTGATCAATTGTTCGAAGAGCTTACTAGCCGTAAGCTCTTCGAACGTTTTAAAAGGAGCTTTGAAGTCGAGCGCCACATAATCCACGAGCTTATTCCCGATCATCGTCTCCAGCTTTTTGGGCGAGCTGCCGTTCGTATCAATTTTGACGAGCATCCCGAGCTCTTTGATCGCCGCAGCAAATTGCGGCAGGTCTTTGTGCAGCATACACTCACCTCCGCTAAGTACCACACCATCCAGCAGTCCCCTGCGCTGCTTCAGGAAATTTAAAGCATCCGCATAATGAAAACGCCCCTTTCCTTCGACAATCTGTGGGTTGTAGCAATACCCGCACCGAATATTGCAGCCTGCAAACCAGATGATGCAGGCCGTCTTATCAGGAAAGTCGAGCGCGGAAAAGGGCGTTATGTCGTAAATTGGTCTATGCACTTTTGCTCTCGAGGAAATGCAGGCGCTGCTTGTGTTCGCCCTTTTTACCAATATTGAAGCTCTCGACCGGGCGGTGATAACCCATCACACGCGTATAGACCAGGCATTTCGTGTCCTCACAATCCGGGCAGTACGCATGTTCGCCATGCAGGTAGCCATGAACCGGACAAATGCTGAAGACCGGCGTGATGGTGATATACGGCAGGCGGAAGTTGGACACGATCTTCTGCACCAGGTTGCGGCAAGCCTCCGCAGAACTCAGCCTCTCGCGCATGTAGACATGCTGCACCGTACCGCCCGTGTATTTGCACTGCAGTTCATCCTGAAGTAGGAGCGCCTCGAAAGGATCATCCGTATGATCAACCGGGATCTGCGAGCTGTTGGTGTAATAGATATTATCACCTTCGCCTGCCTGGATGATATCGTTGAAACGTTTCTTATCTTCCTTGGCAAAGCGGTAGGTAGTACCCTCGGCAGGAGTCGCTTCCAGGTTGTAGAGGTTGCCCGTTTCCTCCTGAAACTGAGTCATGCGTTTGCGGATGAAATCGAGCACCTGGAGTGCAAATTCCTTTCCCTTGGCATCGACGATAGTTTCCGTGTCGCGGCTGAAGTTGCGGATCATCTCGTTCATGCCGTTCACGCCAATGGTGGAGAAGTGATTGCGGAAATGTTTGAGGTAGCGTTTGGTGTAGGGGAAAAGACCACGGTCGAACATCTCCTGAATGAAGATCCGCTTCTTCTCCAGGGTAGATTTAGCGATATGCAGGAGTTCGTCCAGACGCTTATAGAGCGCCTTTTCGTTGCCCCGGTACAAGTAGCCCAGACGGGCCATGTTAATGGTGACCACACCGATGCTGCCCGTCATCTCCGCACTACCGAAGAGGCCATTACCGCGCTTGAGGAGCTCCCGGAGATCCAGTTGAAGGCGGCAGCACATGCTTCTGACCGCATTGGGTTTATAGGCTTCCGGGTTTTCTTGTTTGTTGCCGTTCTCGTCGCGGATATACTGACTGCCGATGAAGTTCTGGAAGTAAGAAGAACCGATCTTAGCCGTATTCTCGAAGAGGACGTCGGTATTGGGGGAATTCCAGTTGAAGTCCTCCGTGATGTTCACCGTAGGGATCGGGAAGGTAAAAGGCTGCCCGTTGGAGTCACCCTCCGTCATGATGGTGTAGTAGGCGCGGTTGATCATGTCCATCTCCTGCTGGAAGTGGCCGTAACAAAGGTCTTCCAGTGAGTTGGCACCGCGGGCTTTTCCCCTAGTCAGAAGTTCATGGTTATTGATGCCTCTGAAGAGATGCAGGTCGTTCTTCGTAGGAATCTGCGCTTTCAGGTCTTCAGGAACCGTCCAGTCGATGGTGATATTAGTGAAAGGCGACTGTCCCCAGCGGGCAGGAACGTTCAGGTTATAGACGAAACTCCTGATGGCTTTAAGGACATCATCATACTTGAGCTGATCCTTGAAAACGTAGGGAGCGAGGTAGGTGTCGAAAGAGCTGAAGGCCTGCGCACCCGCCCATTCACTCTGCAGAATGCCCAGGAAGTTAGCCATTTGTCCCAGTGCCTCCCGGAAGTGCGAAGGAGCGCGGCTTTCCACGCGACTACGGACGCCATTAAAGCCCTCATTCAGGAGGGCCCGGAGGCTCCAGCCAGCGCAGTAGCCAGTCAGGCAATCCAGGTCGTGAATATGCAGGTCGCCATTCCGGTGCGCGTAGCCCTCTTCTTTAGAGTACACCTTGTCGAGCCAATAGTTGGCAATCACCTTTCCTGCCACGTTGTTGACGAGGCCCGCGTTGGAGTAGGAGGTATTCGCGTTTGCATTGATTCGCCAGTCCGTTTGATTGATGTATTCAGCAATAGTCTGGGTGCTGTTGACGAAGGTGGTGTCATCATCGATGCCTTCGACATGCTCGCGCTGCAGCTTGCGGGTGTGACGGTAGAGCATGAAGGATCGCATGATCTCGAAGTAGCCATTCGCAAACAGCTCCTTTTCGATGATGTCCTGGATTTCCTCTACGGACCAGATTTTCTGATCGTGAATCTGGGAGCAGACGTTGCGGAAGATGCCCTCATCGAGGGGTGTGTTGGTGCTCTGGAAGCCTTTTTCTATGGCGTCGCTGATCTTATAAGGTCTGAAGCTCTCGTAGTCGCCGTTTCTTTTTATAACGTATCTGGTCATGACAAATTTAGGATGGGCGGCAAGATTAGGGCTTATCGGGCTGCTGACTGAAGTTTTGTTATCAACAAGGGGTGCAGAAATTTTTATGGACTTTTTTAAACAATCGGGGCCTGTTTTCATTACATGGTTTTCCGGTGTTTACCGGCAGATTGAGAATTCAGGAAACTAATCTGTATTTTTGCCCCGTGAAAATTCCTAAGATACAGGATCTGGTCCTGTTTGAAAATGACGACCTGCTGGTCGTGAATAAACCCCCATATATCAGCTCCCTTGACGAACGCGAAGGAGGGGAGATCAGTATGCTCCGCCTGGCGCGGCAGTATTCTCCCGATGCGCAGATCTGCCACCGTCTGGATAAGGAGACTTCAGGCTGTCTGATCATCGCCAAGAACCCGGCTACATACCGCTTAATCTCCATGCAGTTTGAGCACAGGAAAGTGAAGAAGGTGTACCATGCCGTGGTGAACGGAACGCATACGTTTGAGGATGTTCATGTGAACCTGCCGATTCTGAACCTGGGGAATAAGAACGTGAGTATCAGCAGGCAGGAAGGAAAAGCTGCGGAGACGATCTTTAACTCGTTGAAGTATTATAAGCATTATACGCTGGTAGAATGTCAACCTATTACCGGAAGGATGCACCAGATCAGGATCCACCTGGCTACGCAGAGGGCGTGTATTGCAGGGGATGATATGTATGGGGGGCAGCCGGTGTTTTTGTCTGAGATCAAAAGGGGGTATAAGTTAGGGAAGGACCAGGAGGAGCTGCCGATCATGAAGAGGTTTGCGTTGCATGCGAAGCAGTTGACGTTTAAGATTAATGAGGAAGAGGAGATTGTGGTGGAGGCTCCGTATCCGAAGGATTTTGCGACGTTGATTAAGTTGTTGGATAGGTTTGATGGGTAGGGGGGAGAAAGAGGTTTTTCCATCTTATGTATGACGGCGAGTAGAAGACTTAGAATCTTTTAGTCAACCGTTGATCTAAAAGGAACAGTTAGGCTGGGCCGACCTGGTGCTGATGATCGAAGGAATAAAGATTCAAAGGAGCCGTCAGTTGCGGCGTTATCGGCTATAAAGGAGGGCTTTTTACTTGCAAGAACGCCGTTGCTGGATATAATGTAGTGCAACGAAATGTATATACATCTGCCCCTCTCCTTCGTTCCTATACCCTAAGTTAGTTTTGCCTAATTGATTTGCCAAAATCATTTAGGCAAAACTAACTTAGGGGCGGAAAAGCATAGCTGAAAGTTATGTCTTTGGAGCATCCCGTTCAAAATAAACATGGGTTTAATTAAATGGGAATAATTTGAAATTATTGAGTTGACTCATTATATTTGACATATTAAGTCAAAACTTATATGGAAACTATAGGACAGATCATAAGGGCTAGCAGAAAAGACCAAGGGTTATTACTTCGCCAGTTTGCTGCTAAACTTGATATGGATACCGCCATACTTAGTAAAATAGAACGAGGTGAAAGAAAACCTACACGTGAACAAATATTAAAGATTGCTGAAATATGTCATCTTGATAAAGAAGACATATTAATTCAATATTTAAGTGAGAAGATAGCGTATGATATTGCTTCTGAAGACGTGGCTCCAAAAGTTTTAATAGCAGCAGAAAAAAAAATAAGTTATTTAAAATCGTTGAAAAATGGGAAGATTTGAAAAGTCAGTTGTATTGAATAATGGTTTAGACAGGCGTGAATTGGGATATTATTCAACCCCAAATTTTATCTCGAATTTTATGACGAAAGCTATGTTAAAAATCAATCCTAATGGTACTACAGCTTTAGATCCTTGCGTTGGTAAAGAAGAATTAATAAAAGGCTTATATGAAAATAATATTGATATTGATGGAATAGACATCTTTAATCATGGGGATTATTATTATTGTAATTTTTCAGAAAAGGATTTTATTGAATTTTATAAGCAAAAAAAGTCTATTCTTCTATTAGACCAAAAAATTGATCTAAAATATGATTATTACATAGCAAATCCACCTTATAATTGCCACGAAGTAGATTATATTAAAAACAATAAAAAAAATTTAAACAGCTTGTTTGGAAAAGTGGGAGTACACAATATGTACTCTATGTTTATTTCAGCAATAGTAGATAGTGCTAAAGAAGGTGCTCTGATTTCAATAATAGCTGCAGATAGTTTTTTAACAGCAACAATGCATAATCCTTTAAGGGAACAGATTATGAACTCTTGTTCTATCCACTATTTAATTTTGTGTCCAAATGACTTATTTGTCGATCAAAAGGCAGACGTTAGAACCTGTATATTGATTCTTCAAAAAGGAAAGAGCTACCAAAAATTAGTTAAAACTCTAAATAGACCAAAGAACAAAGAAGAGCTTAAATCAAAACTGGAAACGGAGGATTTCATTATTAGTTCTTTAGATTGTATTGTTAACGCCAGGAGTGACAGTAAATTTGAATTTATAATAGATATCCCTGCTGAAATCCAAGCCTTATTCTCATTTCCTAAAATTGGAGAAAAATATAAATGTATTACTGGAATTTCGACAGGAGAAGATAAAAGATATCTTTCAAAAGAAAAAAAACCTGGATTTGAAATTCCATTTTATAAAAATCCCGGGTCTAAGAAGTTTTTTTGCCAGGCTGATTCTTACCTTACTAATGATTATCTCATTTATGACAGGACTATTAAGAACTTTATGGTTAGAAATAAAGCATTTATGCTAAAAGAGGGCATTACATGCTCATCGATGGGTCTTTCTTTTAGTGCATGTTACCTTCCGGCAGGAGCTACGTTTGGTGTGAATGCTAATATTTTTTGTGGAAAAGAAGATCTGTGGTGGTTAATTGGATATCTAAATAGCAGTTTAGTTACATACATAGTTAGAGGTATTCTAATTAGATCCAATATGATTACTTCCGGATACGTCTCCAAAATTCCATTAGTAAGCTTAACGGAAGACGCTAAACATGAAATAGCGAAAATTGCCTATAACGCGTACAAACAGAAGATTGCACCAAAAGATATAGGTAATACAATTTCATCTATAGACGAAATTGTATTTAATGAATTAAATCTATCGAAAGATACAAGAAGTGAAATAATCCACTTTTCTGGTAATCTATTGCTCCGTGTCTAAGCTCTTTACATTTAATTTTTTATGTTTGGCTTCTAATGCTTTTTTCATTGCTTCAATAAGCACATCATAAAATTCTGCCGTAGTTCTTTTTTCAGCAAAGTCTAAGTTCTTGTACTTGCTTGATTGAAGATTACCATTATTACTTGGATTAATATATACATCTGGAACCCAAGCGATTGGAAAAACAGTAGCCTTTTCTAGACTAATAGACATATCATCATTAAATGATATAAAAAACGTTGCGACATAAAAATCCCTGTTAATATCCGTTTCGTAGAATTTTTGTAAACCTGCTCCTTTCGAAATATCATCTTTTTGAGTTTTTCCACCTGAAACAGCCGATTTAATATTAACATATACGGGGGATTCCTCTCCTTCAAAAACTACTGAAAAATCGTATATAGTAGTTTCTGTTTCAGCTACTGTAATAGTGTTAATATCTAATTCTGCGTAATATTTTTCCAGATTTTGAATTATTACCTCTTCTATAATTCTCCAAACAGTCCTTCCTTTAGCAGCATTACGCCACCCCAAAGGGAATTGTTCTTTAGTCCCAATCTGAATTTTGCCAATTTTACCAATTAAAAGATCCAAGCTAGCTTGCATTTTTGATCTTAAAGCTTCTGTATGTTCAATACTCATCTAATCCTTTAAGTAATTCGTGAATTTTAATCTCAAAGGCAATTGATATTTTCTGAATTATTTCTAATGAAACATTTCTTTCGCCTTTTTCGATGCTAGGAATATAAGTCCTATCCAGGTGGGCTAGATGTGCAAAAGCTTCTTGCGACAAGCCTTTAGACTGTCTTAATTGTTTCACTCTTTCTCCGAACCCCTTTCTTATATCCATTTGATGGCGAATATCTCTTAAAGCAGACTACCGTACAACGGACAACTGTCTACATTTATCTTCTAATTCAATGGGATCTAATAAGGAATATAGAGAATTGAAAAAGGTGGCTTGGGAGATACCCATCTTCCGGCAGATTTCCTCCACCAAGTTCCAGTCTCTGACTGCTTCAGCGCAAACGCTATTTGAGCTTTCGGAAACATCGAATTTTTCATCGCAATTATTGACCTCCTCCCTTTATCTCGAGCAGTCTAAAATAGAGGTTCCGGGCGTATGACCTCCTCCCTTTATCTCGAGCAGTCTAAAATAGAGGTTCCGGGCGTATCTTCATGCAAGTTAATAAATTCCTGCGGAGGTAAATCGTCCAGTGTACTATGCGGGCGGAAGTGGTTGTATTCCCATCGCCAGTCCTCGATTTTCTCACAGGCATCTTCCATACTCAGGAACCAATTGACAGAAAGGCATTCGTCTCTAAACTTACCGTTAAATGATTCAACATATGGGTTATCAGTTGGTTTTCCCGGTCTGGAGAAATCCAAGGTAACCTTATTCTCATATGCCCAGCGATCTACTTCTTTGGATATAAATTCACTGCCGTTATCACATTGGATTCTTTCAGGAACAACTCCCTCACATAGCACAACATTGCGAAGTTCCTGTTGAACATCTCCTCCTTTGAGAGACTTGCCAACCAATAAACTGAGGCACTTTTTACTGTAATTATCCACTATATGGATATTCCGCTGCAAAGTACACCACCATTCCGCTGGATAGTGCACCACTAATTCCGCCGCAAAGTGCACCAGTAAATTAAGGGAATTAAGTGCTAGTTGTTGTTTGAGAAGTTTCGAAGACGAGTTTTGACTCCTGCCATTCCGACACAAACTACACCACTTATTCCGCTGCAAAGTACACCAATAACGGGAGTTTAATAGTCATTTTATAGGTTTAGGCATTCGACTAAACCCTACATAATGGCAAATAAGCTTCTAGGCATGCATAAGATTAGACAGATATTACTTTTTTTAGATCGGGGTGCATCCCAGCGCACCATCGAAAGAGAAGTTAAGATTAACAGGCGCACCGTATCGTCCTATTTAGAGAAGTTTCGCCAGAGCGGGTTCAGCTTCAAGGATCTTTTAACCTTCAGTGATCAGGATCTGGAGCAATATCTGGGTTTAACAAAAGCCGTTGTACCGGAAGATAGTGACCCCCGCAAGGTCCACTTTGATAGTTTAACTGAATACTTCAGAAGTGAGTTGAAACGAACCGGGGTTACCCGCTTGCTGCTCTGGCAGGAATATATCCGGGAGTATCCTGCTGGCTTTCAATACTCGCGGTTCTGCGAGCTTCTCCAACAGCACTTCAAGACCAGCAACGCTGTTATGCACTTTGATCACCAGCCTGGTGAAATGATGCAGGTAGACTTTGCCGGAGATGAGCTGCATTATATTGAGGCCTCAACAGGAGAACTTGTCAAGTGTCCTGTATTTGTTGCTGTTCTTCCCTTTAGCGGATACGCCTATGTGGAGGCATTAAGTAATGCTAAGCTACCGCAGGTTGTCTCCGCCCTGAACCATGCCCTGGAATATATGGGAGGAGTTCCCCGGGCTGCCAAGTCAGACAATATGAGACAATGGGTATCAAAAAGCAACCGGTACGAACCCGTATTTACGGAGATGCTGGAGCAATGGGCCAATCATAACTTTATCGCCTTACTTGCTGCAAGACCGTACAAGCCAAAGGATAAGCCTACAGTGGAGAACACCGTTAAGATGGTGTATCAGCGCATATATGCCCGTTTGCGCAATCAGACCTTCCTTAGCTTGTCCTCGCTTAATCAAGCCATCAGGGAAAAACTGGCTGATCATCACCACTTGAACTTTCAGCGCAAAACGTTCTCTCGTCAGGAGCTATTTGAACAGGAAAAGAGCACCTTACAAGCCTTGCCCGCTTCACCTTACTTCATCCGGCATTATACAAAAGCAAAAGTCCAGAAGAACTACCACGTGGTGTTGGGCGAAGACTGGCACTTCTACAGCGTTCCTTATCGCTACATCGGTAAAGATGTGCGCATACGTTATTGCCAGGATACCGTGGAGATCTATGATCAAACTACCCGGATCGCTGTTCATAACCGAAGTCATAAGAAGCATGGTTATACCACAATAGAAGAACACATGCCAGCCGCACACCGCCAGGTGAAAGTGCAGGGAGGCTGGGATCCGGACTATTATCTGAAGAAAGCAGCAGAATACGGGCCATCAGCCATAGTCTACTTCAAAAAGGTTATGGAGAGCAAGTTGATTATCGATCAGGCCTATTTGGCGTGTCAGGGTTTATTGCGGCTTGCTGCAACTTATGGAAACCAGCGTATAGAAGCGGCCTGTACCAGAGCTTTACGAGGACATAAGTTTACCTATGCGGCTATCCGGAACATTCTGGAAAACAATATGGACCTTCTGGAAAACACCTCTGCAGGTACAGAATACCGTATTCCTGTCCATGACAATCTCCGTGGGCCAGAAGCCTATCGTGAAAACAAATAAAGCACACTTATCATACAAAATAATGAATACACAAAACACAGTAGAACAGCTAAAAACGCTCAAACTAAATGGAATGGCTAAACGCTATTGGATATTACGGTTCGAATAGTGCCAGCTATTTCGGTCTGTTAGTGCCAGCGATTACGGTTTAAATGATGCCACTTTAGTGGATTAGATTTAATCTATCTATTCGTTTTACGGTTCAAATTGTGCC